>Ga0256841_1000409_pt1 | contig 44585 bp, 40 predicted proteins | sample 356308metaG_FD_185971 | JGI IMG/M metagenome (GOLD analysis project Ga0256841, IMG submission 185971) | Hydrothermal vent microbial communities from Mid Atlantic Ridge, Atlantic Ocean - 356-308 | ecosystem: Environmental > Aquatic > Marine > Hydrothermal vents | place: Atlantic Ocean: Mid...
TACTTGCCCAAGTGGAAAGCTCGCAATTTATTGTTCCTAGATCGTATGCGCGTTTAATCGATTTCGATATAGCGGATTATAAGAGTAACATTACCGGAAAAACCAGAGTGGATGTATTTATAGAAGTGCCGTATTCACGAATCCAATTTGTAAAGTCTGGCAACAATTATATAGCCAAGTATAACCTTACCGTTTCATTTTTTGACGAAGACGGGAAAATGGTAACCGAAAGGATGTGGAAAGAAAAAGTTATAACAAACAAATTTAACTTAACATCATCACCGGCAAGTTCAAATTTAAGCTATAAAACATTTAACTTATCGCCCGGCAAATATAATTTTGTTTGCGATTTGGAAGATTTGGATTCGCGTAAAACTTATAAAGTGAAAAGTAAAACTACCGTTTTAGATTTTTCTGACTCACTGGAAATTAGCGATATAGTATTAATTTCCAAGGTTCTAAAAACGGAAAAAGGGGATAAAATTATACCTAATGTTTCTCAAACCGTTTCAACTATTGATTCTTCAATCGCTTTTTTCTTCGAAATTTATTCCGATAGCAACCGGACTGTTAAAATAATTTATGCAATACGCGATCAAAACGGGACTCAAAACGGATCAAAAGCAACCGAACTGAAACTGAAAAAAGGTAAAAATGTAATATATCAAAACTTAACGGGAATAAAATTTCAATTGGGTGAATATGATCTTTTAGTTCAAATAAATGATTTGAACGGTAATAACCTGAAAGCATTGGGAAAACGGTTTATCTCCAAAATTTTCGGCTTCCCTTTTAACATAACCAATCTCGATACGGCAGTAGAGCAAATGGTTTACATAGCCTCGCAATCCGATATTTCTTATATAGAAGACGCAAAATCTTATAACGAAAAATTAAAAAGGTTTATCGCCTTTTGGAAAAAGAAAGACCCTTCCCCAAACACTGTGGAAAATGAAATATTAAACGAGTATTACCGTAGAGTTGCATACGCGAACGCCCATTTCAGAAGCTATTACGATGGCTGGAAAACGGATATGGGAATGATTTATATTACATTGGGTCCGCCTAATCAAGTCGAACGTCAACCTGTTGCTATCGATTCTAAACCTTATGAAGTTTGGCAATATTACGAAATTAATAAAACGTTTATATTCGTCGACCAAACTAATTTTGGCGATTATAGATTACTAAATCCCATTTTCGGAGATTGGTATAGATACCGACAGTAAATAAAGCGAATAAATGGTTGCCACAATAACAATAAATCCTCTGCTGGAATACCGGCTTTATTTCAATAAAATTGATATTGGAACTACTAACAAAAGTTTCAAATACGAAATTACATGCGGAGGAAAAGGAATTAATGTAAGCAGACAATTAAATTTGCTTAATGTAAAAAATGTTGCTCTTACTTTGCTGGGCGGGAATAACGGTAAAATATTAAGGCGACAATTAGAAAAAGAAAAAATTAATTTCTCCGTCGTATCTGTTAAAGACGAAACAAGATTTGCTTCGCTTATAATTGAAGAGGATTCTCAAACTCTTACCACTCTGTTTTCCCCCAATTCCAGTTTTGAATCTATTGAAGTTGAAAATTTTATCGAGAAATTGGAAAAAATCATTAAAAATAATTCGGTTATTGTTTTTTCCGGAAGTTCGCCAAATGCAAACGCAAATAAAATTTTTCCGGCGGGAATTGAATTGGCTCATAAATATGATAAAATAAGTATTTTGGATACTTACGGTGATCACTTAAAAGATTGTCTTTCCAAAGGACCGACGGTTTATCACGGTAACGTAAAAGAAATATCCGGTTCGCTAAAAATAAACTTGAACGACGAGAAATCTAAGATTGATTTTCTAAACGAACTTTACGGTAAAGGAATTAAACTTGCATTTATAACAGACGGAGCCAATGCGGCTTATGTTTCGAAATTTGACTTTCACTATAAAATTGAAAATCCTGAAATTAAAGAAATTGACGCGACCGGAAGCGGCGATGCATTTATTGCCGGAATTGCTTACGGATTGGAAAATTCATTGGTTTACGAGGAATTTGTTAAATTGGCGTCTGCATTGGGCGTTGCTAATGCAACAAAATGGGAAGTGTGCAACTCAACACTTAAAGAAGCAAATAAATTTATAGATAAAATAAAACTTTTTCCTATTGGCAAAAAGATGAAAATAATAGATGACTCTCCTACAATATAAATATATTTCCATTACTCTATTTTTTCTTCTCTTGTCATATTCCCGCGCTCAAACAATAAAATCATTTAAGTTCACAAACAACCATATTTTCAACGGGCAAACGCTTATTGAGCAAGTCAAAGATTTTAGAAACAAACAATACAATGAAGCACTGCAAGATTCCATTTTAAACAGATTGTATAAATTTGCTTCCGGCGAAGGATATATAAAATTTAAAGTTAATCGAATTAATATTTTGCCATTTAAAGATTCTCAAAATGTAATGCTGGAAATAAATGTTGACGAAGGCAAACCGGCAATTGTAAATAAAATTTTTATTCAAAATTTGAATAAGTCCGATTCCTTAAATATTCTTCCCTTCTTCAACAATCTCGAACGAAAAGTATTTAACAAATTTGAAATTGAAAATGCGGTGAATCAATCCTTGGATTATTACGAAAATAACGGTTATCCTTTTACGCAAGTCAATATCAAATCATTCTTTTTCTTCAACGACTCCTTAACGCATCAAACAAAAACCGATATTTTTATATCAATCGATAAGCTGAAGAAAAGTAAAATTGACAAAATTGAAGTTGTTGGAAATACTAAAACAAACATCGGAGTTATTATCCGGAATTCCCGCTTAAAAGTAGGAGAACTATATTCCGAAAAAAGAATTAACGACATTCCGCGCCAATTAAATAAACTGCGCTTTTTTAGGGTAATTGGTAAACCGAAATATTATTTTAACTCAAAAGACGAAGGGATTTTACAAATTGACGTAAAGGAATTACAAACCAATCAATTCGACGGCATAATAGGTTATGTACCGGCAAGTCCGAACCGCAAAGGATATTTTACCGGATTTGTTAATATCAATTTAAGAAATATGTTCGGAACAGGACGCGGTGCATCTATTAAATGGCAGCAAGAAAATCAATCAACTCAAGAATTGGAACTAAAGTATTTGGAACCGTGGATTTTTAATTATCCTTTTAATATTAAATTGGATTTATTTCAAAGAAAGCAAGATTCCACTTATGTGCAGCGTAAATTTACCGGAAACATCGAGTTTTTGGCAACCGAAAATATTTCGGCTTCGTTAATCTTTTCAACGGAATCAACCATTCCCAACCAATCCAACTCCAATAGATTTACCGTTTTTAATTCGAATATTTTTACAACCGGCGTTGACTTAATTATAGACACACGAAACGATATATTGCTTCCGAAAAGCGGTATTTATTTCAATAATTCTTATAAATTCAGTTCAAAAAAAATTAACGGTCCACAAAAATATCTAACTTCGTCAACAATTTTAAAAAGCACAATGCAACGGTTGGAGTTGGGTTTTTCCTTCTACTATTCTATTTTTAAAAACAACGTAGTATCGTTTTCGGTAAATGCAAAAGAATTAAAAAGTAATTCAATTGAAACCAGCGATTTATTCAGATTCGGCGGGACAAACACCGTTCGCGGTTACAGGGAAAAACAATTTCTCGGAAACAGAATTATTTGGTCAAATTTAGAATACCGGTTTATGCTGCCGCCTGAATCTTATGCGTTCGCTTTTTATGATTTAGGTTATTACTTAAAAAACGGTAATAAAATTCTTGGGATTAACGAAGAAGCCGGAATAATTTCCAGCTACGGCTTGGGTTTTAGCTTTACAACAGCTTTGGGCTTATTAAAAGTAAGTTATGCAATACCAAAAGGAGGCGCTCTTAATAAAGGATTGATTCATTTCGGCATTCAAAACGAATTTTAATTTTTACTTTAATTGATTTATAAATATAAAATGATTGCGAAATTTTATTCGGTTATAAAAATAAGCCGACCGGTAAATGCAGTAATAACATTTGCGACTATAATACTAGCCGGAATTATATGCTCTAATCACATTTTAATAAGCAAAGATTTATTGCTTGCTGCCGTTTCAGGAATGTTTGTTTTGTCAGGAGGAAATATAATAAACGATTATTTCGATATTGAAACGGATAAAATAAACAGACCCGAACGGGTATTACCGGAAGGAGGTCTTACTAAAAACCAAGCTCTAACAATTTATTTTTTGTTTTCCATATTCTCTCTAATTTCCGCCGTTCAAATAAATTTAACGGCAACTATAATTGTAATTCTTACAATTGTTTTGCTGTTTCTCTATTCATTCACTTTAAAAAAGATTCCTTTGGTCGGAAATTTGCTTATTTCGGCGCTCACGGGTTTAGCCTTTATTTTCGGGGGTGTAGCCGTAAATAATTGGAAAGCGGGATTGTTTCCTGCTCTATTTGCTTTGTTAATTAATTTTATAAGGGAAATTATTAAAGATACCGAGGACGTTGAAGGCGATAAATTAACAAATGTTGTTACCTTTCCGTTGAAGTATGGTTTTAACAAAACGGTTAAGTTGATTGGTTTTTTGATTTTACTTTTAATAATTGCCACTTCTTTACCGTTTTTCTTTCATATTTATAATATTGAATATTTTATTATTGTAACAATTACCGTAAATCTTATTCTGGTTTATAGTTTTAGTTTGATATTCAAAAAGGGGGAAAAAGCAAATCTTAGAAAAATCAGTAATCTTCTTAAGGTTGGTATGTTATTCGGATTATTTGCTATTTTTGCAGGATCAAATAAATTATTTTAAGTTTGAAAATTGAAAAATTTCGATAATTCATATTTGACTGCGGGAATAAGATTTTTAGCCGGAATAGACGAAGCCGGAAGAGGACCCTTGGCAGGACCCGTTGTGGCAGCCGCCGTAATTTTTTCGGAAGATACTTACAACCCCGAAATTAACGATTCAAAAAAAGTTAGTCCCAAATTACGTGAAATTCTTTTTGATTGGATAATGCAATCGGCGGTTTCGGTAGGAATTGGTATTATTGATCAAAATGAAATTGATAAAATCAATATTTTGCAAGCTGCATTAAAAGCTATGAAAATAGCGGCCGGTAAATTAAAACCTCAACCGGATTTGTTATTAATAGACGGTAACAAAATATTCGAAAGTAAAGTTAAAACCATTCCGGTAATTAAAGGCGATTCAAAATCCTTCTCCATTGCTGCTGCTTCCATTATTGCAAAAGTAACAAGAGACAGGATAATGGAAAAAGCTTCGTTAAAAGAACCGCAATATTTATGGCACAAAAATAAAGGCTACGGAACCAGAGAGCATATTGAAGCAATCAAAAAGTTCGGGTATACTTCTTTTCACAGAAAAACTTTTTTAACAAATATTTTGTTTAACAATAAATAATTTTCCTTAATGAGTAAGTATAAAAAGGAATTCGGAAATTTCGGAGAAGATTTAGCCGAAGAATATTTAAAGAAAAAAGGGTTCAAAATATTACAAAGAAACTACCGTTACAGCCGGGGAGAAATCGATATTATAGCAAAAGATAACGATATACTTGTATTTGTTGAAGTAAAAACAAGAGTGAATTTGGAATTCGGTCCGCCGGAATTGGCAATTACTAAAAAGCAACAACAGCAAATAAGAAAAACAGCTGAGGCTTATTTAATAGATAAAAATATAACGGATACGGGATGCAGAATTGACGTTGTTGCAATTCTGAAAATAAAAAACAAACCGCCCCGTATAAATCATATAATAAACGCATTCTAAAATTTCTGATTAATTTTTACAATATTTATTTACCATTAAGTATTATATTAGTATTTAACAATATTATGTACTATGAAAATACCTCAGCACATTACAAAAAAGAACTTAACCGTATCAGAATACTTGTATAATTTTTTTGCAACATTAACAGGTATAACGGTATTTAATATCCAATTGATAAAGGAAATTTTTATTCCTCCTTATGAAATTGAAGAAATTAAAAAGCACATGAACGAGTTGGGTGTTAAAACATTCCCTATTGTCAGTCTAACAGGATTATTAATCGGATTAGTATTGGCAATGCAAAGTTTGCCTGTTTTTAACCGTTTTGGCGCCGCCGATTATTTGCCCGGTGCAGTCGCCCTTTCGGTGGTAAGGGAACTGGGACCCGTTATAACCGCATTAATTTTTGCTGGCCGTGTAAGTTCGGGTATCGGAGCGGAGCTCGGATCGATGCGTGTGACGGAACAAATAGATGCAATGGAAGTCTCGGGCATTGATCCTTTTAAATTCTTAGTAGTTACCCGCGTAATTGCAACAACGCTTATTTTACCGTTGTTAACCGTTTACGTTATTTTTATAGCTATCTTCGGAAGTTTTTTTGCAGTTACACTTTCTCAAGGAATTAATTTTGAGTATTATAAAAATGCCGTAACAACCGCAATATTATTCAGCGATTTTATTCCGGGCATTGCAAAAACATTTGTATTCGGATATATAGTTGGAATTGTCGGTTCTTATAAAGGATTTACAACATCGGGAGGAACAGTCGGCGTTGGCCGCGCTTCTACTACTTCGGTTGTCATCGCATCCATGCTGATTCTTCTTTTCGATACAATTTTAGTAAAAATTTCTCTTTGGTTATGGCCGTCTTAAATATAATTGAAATTAAAAACTTATCGAAAAAATTTGACGACCACGTCGTTTTGAATAATGTGTCGTTAGACGTTGAAGCGGGAGAAAATTTAGTCGTTTTCGGAAGAAGCGGAAGCGGGAAGAGTGTTTTGCTAAAATGTACAATCGGACTTTTATCTCCGGACGAAGGGAAAATTTTCATTAAAGGTAAAAATATTTTAAGCTTAACAAAAAAAGAATTGAATAAAATCAGAAAACATATCGGATTTTTATTTCAGAGCGCAGCATTGTACGATTCGATGTCCGTAAGGGATAATCTTGCTTTCCCCTTGATTAAACAAAAACTTATTCCCGCAGATAAAATAGAAGATAAAATACACAATACCTTGGCAATGGTATCTTTGGAAGAAGCTATCGATAAAATGCCTTCGGAACTTTCGGGAGGAATGCGAAAAAGAATCGGATTGGCAAGAGCAATTATTACAGATCCCGAAATTATGTTTTATGACGAACCTACAACCGGCTTAGACCCTATTTCATCTAAGGAAATTAGCGAATTAATTATTACTTTACAGAAAAAACTTAATATGACTTCGATAGTGGTTACCCATGATTTGATTTGCGCTAAAATTATAGCGGATAGGGCAATATTTTTACGCAATGCGAAAGTTGCATATGAAGGAACTTTGGAAGAACTTGTTAAATCCAACGACCCATTTTTGAAAAACTTTTTTAGTACTGAACTAATAAACACATAAAGGTAGTTAAATGTTAAAAAATTTTGAAGGCGCCCGGTTAGGTATTTTTGTTTTTCTGGGAACAGTATTGCTGGTTTTAGCAATTTTTTTAATCGGCGATAAAAAATCGCTATTTGTGAAAAGTTATCATGTTAAGACTTACTTCAGCGATGTTCAAGGACTTAAAACCGGTGCATCGGTCCGTTTAAGCGGTATAAATGTCGGAAGCGTGGAAAAAATTCAATTATTAGCAGATACGACCTATAAAGTTGAAGTTACATTAAGCATTGACAAAGATCTTAAAAAGTTTATCCGGCTAGATAGCAGAGCATCAATAGAAACCGAAGGTTTAATCGGAAGTAAAATAGTCTCTATAACTCCCGGCTCGCCAAACATGTCCGAAGTTGCCGACGGTGGAATAATTAAATCGAAACAACCTTTAAGCATGACCGCAATTATTGAAGAAACGCAATCCATTATGGCTTATATGAAAGGAATAACAAAAGACTTTTCGGAAATTGTAGCAAAAGTAAATACCGGAAAAGGGACAATAGGAAAAATTATTAACGATGACAAACTTTATTACTCCAGCGTTCGCATAATGAACTCTGCCGATACAACCTTAAAGTCTCTTACAAGTCAACTCGACAAAGTATCCGATATTGTTATTAAAATGGGAGCGGGAACATATAACATTCTTGCCAATGTTGATACAACAACCGCCGAAGTTAAAAAGTTAATAGATAAAATTAAAAAGGGCGAAGGCGTTTTAGGCGCTTTAATTTCGGATAGAAGTGCTTACGATTCGATAAAAACCGTTATTAATAATTTATCAAAAACAACTATTGCCGCCAAAGAAGGAACCGAAGCATTTTTGGAAAATATGGAAGCCTTAAAACATAATTGGCTTTTCAAAGGCTATTTTGAAGAAAGGGGTTACTGGAACGAACCTGAATATGAAATTAAATTGGAAAAGAAAATAAAAAAACTAAAAGAAGAAGAAGCTAAATTACAAGAAAAAATTAAGGAATTGAAAGAACTCAACGATCAAGTTGATAAACTCAAAAACAACGTAAATAATAATTAGCTGTTTTAAAATTACTTTCCCCTATGCATTAGTATTTTGAGATGAATTAGGAATTTTAATTTTCTGAAATATGCAAACCCAATATTTTGCATATTTATTTAATAATATTATTAACATTACCAACCGAATTATTCTTATAATATTTTACGGTTAATATTTCTCTCAATTAGTTTTTTTTGCTAAATTAAAAATTTATACTTACAAATTTTTACAAAATGAAATCCAAGCAAAGTTTGTACCCTAAAAATAAAATTATTATTAAAGGGGCAAGAGAACATAATTTAAAAAATATAGATTTAGAAATTCCACGGAATAATTTTATAGTTGTTACCGGTGTTAGCGGCAGTGGAAAATCTTCGCTTGTATTCGATACACTTTATGCCGAGGGTCAACGCAGATTTGTAGAGAGTTTATCATCATACGCCCGCCAGTTTTTGGAAAGAATGAGCAAACCTGATGTTTCCTTTATTTACGGTATTTCGCCGGCTGTTGCTATCGAACAAAAGTCCGGCTCAAAAAATCCACGTTCTACGGTTGGTACAACAACCGAAATTTACGATTATTTGCGATTGCTTTTTGCCAGGATAGGCAAAACTATTTGTTTTAATTGTGGCAAAGAGGTAAAAAAAGATTCGGTTACAACAGTTACCAAATGGCTGGAAGAACAAGACGAAGGGAAAAAACTGTTTTTAAGTTTTCCTTTACATAAACACGAAAACAGAAATATTGATGAAGAACTTTCGCTTCTTAAACAAAGGGGATTTTTCAGAATATTTTATAAAGGTAAAACTATTGATTTAAACAATCCGGATTACATCCCCGAAACAAAAGAAGATGTTTATGTTATATTGGAACGGTTCAAAGTTAAAAAAGGCAAAATGAGACCGATGCTTGCCGAATCAATTGAAGCTTCTTTCAGAGAAGGTGAAGGCAAACTTTGCATAATTGATCCATTAAATAAAAATATTAAACAGTTCAACAATTCATTTGAATGTTGCGGAATTCATTACGAAGAACCCGAACCCCGCTTTTTTTCATTTAATAATCCTTTCGGCGCTTGCCCTGTTTGCCAAGGTTTTGGCAGAACAATAGGATACGATATGAACTTAATCGTGCCAAATCAAAATCTTAGTCTCATGGAAGGAGCAATTGCTCCGTGGAGAACTGTAAAATTCAGCAAATATTTAAGGGATTTAATTAGAACTGCACCAAATAAAAATATTCCGATTGACGTCCCGTTCAAAGAACTCAGCGAATCTCAAGTTAAACTTATTAAAGAAGGGTTTGACGGCTTTATTGGCATAGACGGATATTTTAAGAAACTTGAACGGAAAAATTATAAAATGCATATCCGTATTTTGCTTAGTAAATACAGAGGTTATACAAAGTGTTCGGCTTGTAAAGGATCGAGATTACGAAGGGAAGCTCTCCAAGTAAAAATCGCGGGTAAATCAATTTTCGATATAGTAAGTATGTCAATTGGCAAAGCAAACGACTTTTTCAAAAACCTGCAGTTGACCGAGCATGAGTTGGAAATAGGGTCAAATATCTTAAAAGAAATTAAAAAGCGACTCGCTTTTCTTAACGATGTAGGACTTTCTTATTTAACTTTAGACCGGCTTAGCAATACTCTATCGGGCGGAGAAACACAAAGAATTAATTTGGCTACTTCGCTTGGTTCGGCATTAATCGGTACGCTTTATGTACTTGACGAACCGAGTATCGGGCTTCACCCGAGAGATAATAAAAAGTTAATAAAAATACTTAAATCTTTAAGAGATTTGGGAAACACCGTAATTGTGGTGGAACACGATACCGACATGATGAAAGAAGCGGATTTGATAATAGACATGGGACCTAAAGCCGGTAAAAACGGAGGCGAAATAATTGCCTACGGTACGCTTAAACAAATACTGAATTCCGAAAAATCTCTTACCGGAAAATACTTAAGCGGTAAATTGTCTATTCCGGTTCCCAATAAAAGAAGGACAAACAAAACGCCGTCAATTAAAATTGTCGGCGCATCAGAACATAATTTGAAAAACATAACCGTTGAAATCCCTCTAAATAAATTTGTAGCCGTTACGGGAGTTAGCGGTTCGGGAAAAAGTACTCTAATACACGATGTGCTTTATGGCGGTATTGCTAAGAATATTGGATTGGGCGCCAAGCGAATTGGGAAATTTGAATCGATTGAAGGAATTAAAAATATTTCGGGAATTGAAATTGTTGACCAATCCCCTATCGGTAAATCTCCGCGCTCAAATCCCATTAGTTATATTAAAGGTTTTGATGCAATAAGAGACCTTTTTTCTAAAACTCCGCAAGCGAAATTAAGAGGATACAAACCGGGTTATTTTTCTTTTAACGTTCCCGGCGGAAGATGCGAAACATGCCAAGGCGAAGGTTATGTTAAAATTGACATGCAGTTTTTAGCCGATTTATATCTTGAATGCGAAGATTGTAATGGTACGCGATATAAAAAGGAAATTCGCGAAATTACTTATAGAGGGAAAAATATTGTAGATGTATTAAATTTTACCGTTGACGAAGCTTTAGATTTCTTTAAGGAAAATATACACATCTCCAAGTACCTCCAAGTTCTTGCCGATGTTGGTTTAGGTTATATCCATTTAGGACAACCGTCAAATACGCTATCCGGCGGAGAAGCACAGCGAATTAAATTGGCAAGGCATTTATCTGCCAGAAAGAAAAATAAAAATACTCTTTTTATTTTCGACGAACCGACAACAGGTCTGCATTTGGACGATATCAAAAAATTACTGGATTGTTTTAATGCTCTTATCGAAAACGGCGACTCGGTTGTTATAATTGAACACAACTTGGATATTATAAAATGCGCAGATTACATAATCGATTTGGGACCGGATGCAGGTGAAAACGGCGGGCAAGTAATAGCTGCGGGCACACCGGAGGAGTTAATTAAATCACGCCAATCTTATACCGCTAAATTTCTTAAACCGCTATTAAAAAAATAATTACGTTGCAAAAAACATATATGCATCTTTCACGGATTTGTTTATGTTCTCCCTTCCGGCTTCCACATCAATCAAAATATTTCCTATGCTTTTAAGCAGAACAAATTTAATTTTTCCTTTTCTGTTTTTTTTATCGCTAAGCATTATGTCGTAAATTTTTACGGGATTTATTTTCGATAATTTAATTTCGTTTTTAAATTTTTCCAAAAGAGATAAATATTTATGCAAATTTTCATCGCTCAATATTTGCAGACGATTTGATAAATATAAAGAACATGCTATTCCCCAAATTACCGCCATTCCATGCTTTATTTTATATTTCTGTTCAACTTCCAAAGCATGAGCAAAAGTATGTCCTAAATTTAAAACCTTTCTCAAGCCCTTTTCCTTTTCGTCGTTCAACACAACGCCGGTTTTAAAATTTAAAGATTCATAAATTAAAAAGTTAAGATTTTTATAATCTCCCAGAATGAACTTTCCTGTATTTCTCAATAAATATTTGAAAAAATTTTCATTCGTCAAAAAAGCATACTTTACTATTTCGCCCAATCCGCATATTCTTTCTTCCTTTGTTAATGTTGAGAGAAAAGAAAAATCAATTATAACCGAAGCAGGTTGATAAAACGATCCGATAATATTTTTCTTCTCCAAAAAATTAATGCCGGTTTTTCCCCCTACCGAACTGTCTACCATGGCGAGCAATGTGGTAGGAATTTGAATATACGGAATTCCGCGCATATAAGTAGCAGCTGCAAATCCTGTAATATCGCCAATTATTCCTCCGCCTATTGAAATAATTAACGAATCCCTTCCGAATTTGTTACGTAATAAAACCGAGTGGATTTTTTGAAGAGTATTGTATGACTTATTTTTTTCCGTTGCCGGAATAATTATTTTATGTTTTTTATTTTTCCAAATATTAATTATGCTTTTAATTTTGGTATTATGAAGTTTAAACACATTGCGGTCAATAACAAACAATACCAGCTCGAAATATTTATTCTTTTCAAAATATTTCGTTAGTTGCCCGGTTACATCACAATTAACCGAAACTTGGTACGGATTATTTTTTAAACGAACTTCTATTTTTTTCATGTAATATTTTTCTTATTTCATTTGCAATTTTATCTACTGTATGTCCTATTGGACGCTCGTCGCTATCAATAATCAAATCGGCTTGATAGTAATATTTTTCACGCTCGGTTAAGAGCTTGTGAATTCTATCAATAATTTCCTTTTGAGAATTTCCCGCAAGAACCAAATCCCTGAATAACGGCCGGTCGATTTTATGCTTAATTCTTTTGTAAATAATTTCCGGAGCCGCTCGTAAATAGATTATTTTACCAAGCTTCTTCATAAACAAAACGTTTTCGTCATTTACAATTGTACCGCCGCCTAAAGAAATTACAACATTATCGTCTTTCGATAATTTTTGCAAATAATAATTTTCCAATTTTCTGAATTCAGATTCCCCGTATTCGTTGAATATTTCCACAATTGATTTATTCAATTCTTCCGAAATTATTTTATCCAAATCATAAAAATTCCAGCCCAAAACGTTTGCAACAATAGGACCCACGGTACTTTTACCGCTTGTCATAAATCCCGTTAAATAAATTCTCATACTATTTTGTAATTGTGAAATAATTTTATCAAACTTAAATATAATAGCAATTAATTGGAAATGCTAAGTTATCGAAATTCCATTTAAGAAGTTTTGCGAAGTGAATATTAATAGATAACGTTTATTCGTAAATAAACTAACTTTAATGTTTTAATTTTATATGTCGAATTGATAAACCAATCCTAATGTAAAAGTAATTCCGTTTATATTAACCTTCGAATCGAACGGTTCATTACTTACTTTAATTGTTCTACCTTTGTAATGAACAATCTCATTATCATATTTACTTTTAACTTCAAACTCGGGGTCTCTGAACCGCATTTCGAATTTCGCGGAAAGAAAATTCCAAATCATATAATCCATTCCCGTTTCTACTTGTAATCCGAATGCAAAATCCCTTTTTACGTTTGATATTTCCACATCACCGAATTTTCTGGTTTGCTCCCCTATATAAATACCAAAACCTCCGCCCATATAAAATTTAAAATCTCCGGTTGAAAAAGGAAGGAAATAATACACCGTAAGTTCAACGGGAATAACTTTAAATCCGTCATCAACTATATAAAACGGGTTCTGTAAATTTCTGCCGGATACGGATTTGCTTACGTACTCCACCCTTAATCCCAAAATAACCGGCTCGGAAATTCTGTATCTAAGCTGCGATGAATAACTGAGTATATCTTGAAACGGAATAAATTGATTGCGGATACCGATATCGGGAGAGTTAGGATGTAAAAATAATTTAGCGGTTGTTGTGTAACTTGCAGATAAAGATAAACTAAAATTGTTTCCGTTATATTGAGGAAATGTTTTGCTTTGTATTAAGAATAAAGAAAATATAATTAGAAGTTTTATTTTCAACTTTTTATACATTAAAAAATTTTATAATGCTTTAAAATAGGAAAGAACAATTAAACATTCTAATGCATAAAATTTTATACAAAGGGGAATAAAAAAGCCGCTTTGTGAAGCGGCTGATTTAATACGGTTTATCTGTAAAAAAGATATCTGTTATCTACAATATCCGCTTTTTCTTTAATTGCTTTAAGCCATTCCGCAAAATATCTCGATTTCTTTTGTTGAATCAAGTTATCCCTAATAGCATTTTTTTGTAGTGAATACAAAGTGGAATCGAACTTCGTTCTACTTTTAACTTTAATTAAATAGCTGCCAAAATTACTTCTTACGGGATCGGATACTTTCCCTATTTCGCCCGTTAAAGCATATTCCGTAAATGCATAATCCCTGCCGATGCCGGGAATAATCGAATTTACCGTAAAACTTTCAGCTTTGCCAAGTTTTGCTTTGGGATAAAAAGCTGGAGCTTTGTTTACGTCGTTTCCTATTTTACTTTTCACACCGGCGGCAATTTCAACCGTTTTATCAATCTTTTTCTCTTTCTTAACAATATTTTCAATCGCTTTTTTAACTTTTTCGAACGGGGAATAACCGGCAGGCAATTCTTCCGCTACCATTGCAACAACATATCCCGTAGGCAGCTTGAATACTTGACTAACATCGCCGACACTATTTTCAAAAGCAAATTTAATTAATGCTTTGTTGGAACCTAAACCGGGAATAGACGGAGCATCTTTGGCAAACGGAGGAGTTTCCAATATTTTATATTTTACCAATTTAGCTTCGGATTCAAAATCATTTTTATTTGCCAAATACGAAAAGTCGCCTGCATCATTATATAATTTATCCATTGTGGTAGCCGAGGGTACTATTTTGTTTACAATTTTTTCAATAACATATTTGTAATTGCTTCTGCCGGTAACTTTAATTATATGATATCCGAATCTGGTTTTAACGGGAGGTAATATTTTTCCTACTCCGGAACTAAAAACAGCTTTCTCGAAGGTAGGCACCATTTGACCTTTCGTAAACCATCCCAAATCGCCTCCCCTTTTAGCCGAACCGTCTTCGGATTTTTGTTTTGCTATTTCTTCAAAGTTAGCGCCTTTCTTTATTTCATTATAAATTTCCCAAGCTTTTTGTTTCGCTTCTTTTTCATTCGTTTTTGTAACTTTGATTAAAATATGAGAAGCTTTCATTACCGTCTCTTTTCCGCGCAATTTTTTATCGAGTTTATAAACTATGTAACCGGCATTAGTTAACACGGGACCAATAATACTGCCGGGTTTAGCATTATAAATCAAATCGGCTGCATTTTCCGGTAAAATATTCAAAGTTACAGTATCAACCGAAAACGGTTCATCCGAATAAATTTTGACGTAAGTTTTGAATGTACTTGTATCTCCCTTTAACTTTTTGACAACCGACTCCAGATCTTTCTTTATTGTAATAGAATCATCCGAAGACGGTGCTTTTTTGAAAAGGACATATTTTAACTTTCGTCTTTCCTTAAGTTTAAAATCTTCCATATGATTATCATAGTAATTTCTCAAATCATCGTCGTTAACCGAAATTAAAGAGTCGGGAATTGTATTAAATAAAAACGAAGCCCATTCGGCGCTCATTTTTGTATTTCTATCAATAAAGGTTCTTTTTATTTCTCCTTCGCTAACCAAAATGGAGCCGAATAATAAATCTTGCAACTTCTTTTGAAGTAACTGTTGCCTAACTAAATTTTCAGCTTCAATCATTGCCTGTTTGTTCTGCGGATTATAAATAGCCGCATCGTAAGCGGCACGGTTAAAATTACCCGTCGAATCGATAAAATTTTGTTTCAGGAATTGCGGCGGGTTAGGACCTTTAATTGCTTGCACAACTTCATCGTCCGATACCGTAATACCGTATTCTTTAATTTTTTGTTGAATTAATTTTTGACTTACCAGCGCATCCCAAACCTGATCTCTGAAAGCATCCATCTGTTCGGGCTCAACATCCCTACCGGTTTGTTTAAGTTGATTTTTTCTGTATTGTTCAACCAAGTTTGAAAATTCTTGATACTCAATTTTTTCACCGTTAATAGACCCAACGTTTGTATCTCTTCTGTGCACCATCTTTTGAAGGCTCGAATCCGAGAGAACCATAAACAATACAAACAAACCGCCAACACCAAGAATAAACCAAGGAGCTAAACTCCTCATCTTTGACATCATTCCCATATCAGGAAAATCCTCCTGTTTTACTAAAAAATTCAGATTTTAAAGTTAGATAGATGAATTTTGAAAATCAATGTAAAATAATATTTTGGGAAACAAATTTTTAACGCTTTTAACTCTACTTAATACAGCTATTTTTATCTTTTCCCGGATGTTGTTATCTAAAGTAAAAAGTTAAATATTTAATATTTTGGCTATTTTTAGATGCATTTGTAGAAAAAAATAAAGTTTGCAACTGAAAATTTGGTTGCTTAATTTTTGAGTCAATTAATGTTGGAATAATGTTAAACTAAAATACAGGTTAAACAAATGGTTCCAATTACTCATACATGGATACCTCTGCTTTACTTATACGGCGTTGGCGGTATATTTTTTCTTATCGGAATGATTATTATCAGAAAAAGCGGAGCAATAAACTTAAAACTCAAACGCCATAGACATTGGTACAGGGTTTTAATTTTCGGATACTTCTACTTTTTAGTTTTTCACACTTTCTTTACACTTCTGGGACTATATTGGTAAAATATGGAAACTTCAGCTCAAAACATTCAGCATACTTTTCATAATATCGGTTCGTCCATTGATATCGTTATTATTGGTGTTTACTTCATTTTCATTATGCTCTTCGGCAGCTACTTCGGTAAATACAACCGAAGCACGAAGGACTTCTTTTTCGGAGGCAGAAGATTTACATGGTGGCTAATCGCTTTTTCCATTGTTGCTACGGGCGTTGGAAGCCACAGCTTTATTAAGTATTCTGCAAAAGGTTTTCAATACGGTTTTTCATCTACAATGACGTATATAAACGATTGGTTTTTTCTGCCGTTCTTTTTATTCGGATGGTTACCGATAATTGTTTATACGCGCATACAATCCATCCCGGAATATTTTGAAAGAAGATTTAGCCCTTCGGCAAGATTTTTAGCGACTATACTGCTTCTGTTATATATGATCGGGTACATCGGAATAGGATTCCTTACACTCGGTAAAGCCGCAATGCCCCTTTTACCCGAATCGTTTAATATGTTGGGCTTGACCATTCATCCCACCTTAATGGGGATGATTATTATTATAGCGGTTATTACGGGAATTTATATTACTTTCGGCGGACAAACGGCAGTAATTTTCACGGATTTATTGCAAGGCTTTGTTCTCCTTTTTGCAGGCTTTTTGCTCTTCTTTTTAGGGATTGCGTATTTACATCCTTTTGGCGGACTGTGGCATTTATTACCCACAACTTGGAAATTACCGTTAGCTGATTTTAATAAACCACCGGATTTTAATTTTGTGGGAATTTTTTGGCAAGACGGGGTCGCCGGCTCGGTCGGCTTTTTATTTATGAATATGGGTTTAATTATGCGGTTTATGGCTACCAAAAGTGTGGACGAGGGAAGGAAAGCCGCAACTTTTAATATTTTAATTATGTTGCCTCTCTCGGCAATTGTTGTTGGAAACGCCGGATGGATTGGAAAAGCAATTTCAATCGTACAACCGAATATAATTCCACCTAACACGTCACCGGATCAAATTTTTGACGTAGTCGCTCATGTGGTGTCAAGTCCGGGGGTTTTCGGTTTTATAATGGCTGCTTTAACCGCCGCCTTAATGTCAACGGTCGATACTTTAATTAATGCAACAGCCGCAATTTATATAAATGATATACACAGACCGTTGAAACAATTTTTCAAAATAAAAGAAAAGACGAAAAAAGATACCGATAAAAAAGAATTAAGAGCAGCAAGGTATTCTTCGGCAATAATTACCGGTTTGGGTGTTTTGTCGGTTTTAGCATTCAAAAATTTTCCAACGGTTTATGAAGCCCACGGTTATTTTCATTCTACTTTAACCCCGCCGTTAGTTGTTGCTATTTTCCTTGGAATTTTTTGGAAACGTTTTACCCCGGCCGCGGTTATTACAACATTTTTAGGCGGCGTTGCGCTTATGATACTGGGCGCTCAGCATCCTGCCGTGCTAATTCATCCGTTCGATCATGGAATTGCTATGAATCCCGAACATCCTTATACTTATATTCGCGCGCTTTATAATTTAGTTGTGCTTTCCGTGGTTGCCGTAGTCGTTACATATTTGGACGGGCAATTTACATCTATTGTAAAATTAATTAAATCGAAATCAAACCATAAACAAATTATTTATTCCGTAACTGCATTAGCCGTTATTCTATTTATTATGATTTCATTAAATATCGGAAGTTTATTGCTTCTTTTAATAGCTAATTTAATTCTTGTTGTTTTAGTTGCAATTGCTTCAACATATTTTATTGAATACGATCCGGTTGCACAAACAGAAGGTTTGACGGTTTGGTCAATTAACAGGGCAAAGGAAGTGTTCAAAGGAAGAAAAGTGAACGAACGGGAAGGTGAAAAAGTTTTGGTCGATTGGAAACTGAAAAAAGGTGAAGATGGAGTAATTAACTTCTCGAAAAAAGATATGGAAAAAATGGCGGCCGAACCGGGTGATTTGGTTTATATAAGTGATAAACGCGCTTGGTTGGGCGGATTAAAATCTATTCATTCCGTTTTTGGCGAACCCCATGATGAAGACGGAATTGTTTATATTAGCGAAGAAGATGAAAAGAACGGAATTTTTATTAAAGGCAAAAAGTTAATAGCCGAAAAAGAAATGTAAGTATGTTAACATCAGTTTAAAAAAACTTCCTTTTACAAAGGAAGTTTTTTTTATCTCTTTCAAAATTTTAATCCCTTATATCCTGAAATCTTTTAGTCACATCGGAATATTTTTCTTTTAATTTTTTCACAACAACATCGGGAACAAAATCAGCTATGTTACCGTCGAATTGAGCAAGATTTCTGATAATAGTAGAATTTAAATAAGTGTATTTTTCATGCGGCATCAAAAAGACAGTCTTTAGTTTATTGTTTAATCTCCGGTTCATTAATGCCATTTGAAATTCAAACTCAAAGTCGGAAATTGCTCGTAAGCCTCTAATAATACCAACTGCGCCAATATCCGCGGCATGATCAACAACCAATCCGTCGAAGGAATCCACAAAAACGTTCTTAATATGCTTCAAGCTTACCTCAAGCATTTCAATTCTTTCTGCAACTGTAAATAACGGCGATTTGGTAGGATTTTTTGCAACGGTTACAACAACTTCGTCGAATAATTCCGTTGCACGTTTTATTACATCGATATGTCCGTTTGTAACCGGATCAAAAGTTCCAGGATAAATTACGCGTTTCATTTATTTGGTCCTTTGTTATCAATTATAAAATAATAAAATAAACTTTATTATGCGAATTTCATTGCTGCTCGAAAATGTAAATTAAACTGTCTCCCAATCTTTTTACCGGGTCCGTTTTAAAATTTATCTGATCTTCTTTTTCCGTCTGTATGGATCTTTCTATTAAAACAATTCCACCGGGCATTAAAAAGTTATTAGAAAAAAGATTTTCCAAAACCAAATAAATATCATTTTTAAAAAAGGGCGGATCCGCTAAAACCAGTTGATAAGTTTCATGCTTCTTCATCTTGGAAAATCTAACAGCAGTGGTCTTAAATATTCTTACCGAATTTTTAATTCCCAATTTTTCAACATTACCGGCTAACGTTTTATAAACGGAATAATTTTTCTCCACAAAATCCACTTTCCCGGCTCCCCTGCTGTACGCTTCAATGCCTAACGATCCCGAGCCGGCGTAAATATCGCAAACGTTTATACCGTTAAAATCCAAAATGTTATTCAAATAATTAAAAATTGCTTCTCTGTTTTTATCGGTCGTTGGCCGTGTAAATTTTGAGACCGGTACTTTAATTCCTCTTCCTTTTAATTTTCCGGCAATTACACGCATTAAATTATTCTCATTGCTATGGCCGTAGGCGAAGAAAACAAAACCGGCTGTCCGGTAAGTAAAGGATCGTTTTTCAGTTTTGGACTAATTTCAAAATTTATAAAAGGATTAATACTAATTACTTTTTTATCAAGTGCAACTTCCAAATCACCAATTAAATTAAAATCGTCTTCTGAAGTAAACAAAACAATCTCCGGAGTATTATAAGGTAATTTTATTTTTGATGAAAGTTTTTCAACCAAATTTTTAGCAAGATGTATAAGATCTTCTGAACTATCGATACTAATTTTACGATATATAACGGGAATATTGTTTCTTGATAAAATTAATGAAATAGTTTGGTTGTTTAGATAAATGCTAAGAAATTCACCGGAATTTTTAATGAGCGTTTGAGCAATACGGTTTGAAGCAATATGCGCGTTGTCTACATACTTAAGTACAAGATTATTCCTTGAACAAAATTTGTGTAATTTTTTGATTATTATTTTTTTTAATGCAAAGAAAATTATTGTACGGGAATTTTCGCTTCCGCTGCCCGTCTCAAATTTATCGAAAACGAAATCTTCGGCATTCTCAAATGGAAAAAGCTTGGTAAACTCCCACTTAATAAAATTATTTATATCCTCGGAAGTTAAATTTTTATCGATGGGAATTTCTGCGGAATAAAACAGTGAATCGGGCAAAGTAAAAGATACGATATCCGACTTTAATGAAGATTTAGCTGTAATTTTTTCGAATGATTCTTGAAGTATGTTTGTAAAATCTTTTTCCGGTGCGGAAAAATCGAATACCGAAAAAAAAGGTTTCTCATCGATATTTTCGATAAGAAACCTTCCTTCGTTAAAATCTATTTCAACAAGCTGTAATTTTTTTACTGTAAGGTTAATACCAACGTGATTAACAAACAGTGACATTTATTAAATTATTCCCAAGAAGCCGTATTTTTTAACGCCTCGTTATGCAAATCGCCAATAGTCCCGTAACCGTCGGGGTCTTTTAAGAAATAACGGGTTCCTATTGTAATATTAGTATCCACTTTGGTTATTTTACCTCTTCTGTTTATAAATGTATCCAGAACGGTAGAAGTATCCACTTGCAAAATATACCGTTTATGCGTTTTGGGAGAGAAAAATAAAGATTCGGGCACAAAAGCGCCGACGGATTTTAATTTTTTAAACGGATTGGTAGACTTACCCGTAATTGTATCTACTCCGTTCATTACTTGATAAACGAACGAATCGGTTTTTACAAAGTTTACTAAACTATCAAGATTATCTGTAAAACGTTTATACTTTTTATCCCATAATATTTCGGCTTGTCTTATATTATCCATCCTTAAATGCGATTCGGTTTTGTAATAATTCTCCTGTTTCATATAGTTACTCGGATCAATATACGCAACCTTTATTAAAATGTATGATAAAATTAAAATTACAACTAAAAGAGCGGCATGAATATACCACGGTTCAGATTTACTAGTCATTTTTCCTCCAGAGGTTGACAGTCTAAATTTAATCTAAATTAATATACTTTTTAATTTTGTTTAATTTAATCTTTCCAATACCTTTAACTTTAATAAGATCATCTATAGTTTTAAATTTACCATTTAAGTTACGAAATTCAATAATTTTTTGTGCGGTTTTTACACCGATTCCAGGAATTTTAGTTAATTCTTTTATTCCCGCGGAGTTAATATTAACAATCTTTAACTTATTTTTCTTTAATTTCGTAGTTCGAAAATTCCAATTACTAAAATCATAAAGTTTATCTTCAGAAGCAATAAAATTTTCACTAATTTCAGATTGTTTTTTTTCGACGCTTAACACCGTATTTTTGTATACACTATCGTCTTGCGAATAATCGTAAAATTCGTTTAACGGTTTTATTCTTTTATATTTAGTATTATAAACAAAAAGACCCGTCAAGAAAGAAACGGCAAGAAAAGAGAGTACGCCAAACTCTACTTTGGTCAAACCCAACGTACGCGCTATTTTCTCAATCTTTTTGATAAAAATACAAAGTTTATTAACTATATATTTTCGGAGCTTGAATATGCGGCATTTTTTTCAGCTCTTTCAATAATTCTTTTTCCTGGGAATTAAGTTTTTTGGGCACATAAACATTCACTCTAACCAATTGATCTCCTGAGCCGTGGCTATGTAAATGTTGAATTCCCTTACCCCGCATTTTTAAATATTTACCAGGTTGAAGTCCGGGTTCTATTTTTAATTTTGCCCTGCCGTTAAGCGTTGGCACTTCCACTTCCGTACCCAAAACCAAATCGGGGTAACTTACATACAAATTATAAATTATGTTATCACCGTCGCGCACAAAATACTCGTGAGGCAATTCGTTAAAAATAACAATTAAATCACCTGCAGGTCCGCCGTTTCTACCGGCATTTCCCTCGCCTCTTAAAGTCATATAACTGTTATCGGTAACCCCGGCGGGAATTTCCACTTTAATTGTAGCTTCTCCGTATACTCTGCCTTCGCCTTTACATTTTTTACAAGGATCGGTAATAACTTGTCCGGTACCGTTACAATTATGACAAGTTTGAATATTTACAAACTGTCCGAAAATGGATTTGGAGACTTGTCTTATTTCACCCGAACCGTTACAAACGGGACAAGTTTTATAAGCCGAAGGAGAGCTTGCGCCTGTTCCGTGGCAGACGTCGCAGACTTGATATCTTTTCAATTTAATTTTTTTAGTAGTTCCGGAAGCAATTTCTTCCAATGTAAGTTTAATATGTACTTTCAAATCCGAGCCAGGAGAGCCGGTGGTTTGGCGTTGACCTCGACCCCGTGCAGAAGCTCTTCCGCCGCCGAAGAAGTCGTCGAAAATTGATCCGCCGCCGCCGCCGAAAGAACCGCCAAATATATCCGAAAAATGACTGAAGATATCATTAATATCATGAAATCCTTCAAATCCGCCGCTTCCACCCAGTCCGCTATGCCCAAAACGGTCGTATTTTGCTTTTTTATCGGGATCGCTTAAAACCTCGTAGGCTTCGGCTGCTTCTTTAAATTTTTCTTCGGCTTCTTTATCTCCCGGATTTCTATCCGGATGATATTTCATTGCCAATTTTCTATAAGCTTTTTTAATTTCTTCGGGCGATGCATTTTTCGAAACGCCTAATACTTCGTAATAATCTCTCTTAGTCATCAATTACCCTTTATTCTTCGCTTGAATTATTTGATTGATTTTGATTTTCCTCATCGGCTCCGGATTCTTCGCTATCCGGGCCGTCCGGGCTAACAATAACTTTTGCATGTCTAATAACTTTATCCTTATACTTATACCCCGGCTCAATTTCTTCCAAAACCGTATGAGGAGGAACGCCTTTGGCAGGTTGTTGCATTAGGGCTTCGTGGTAATTAAAATCAAACTTTTGATTTTTTGCTTCAATTTTTTCAATCCCTTGTTCTTCCAAGGTTTTCTTGAATTTTTCCAATACCATTTTCAAACCTTCTTTGATGGAATCGATGTTTTTAGCATCATCCATATGACTAATGGAACGGTTTAAATCGTCATAAACCGGAAGAATTTTTAGGATGAATGATTCCGCCGCATATTCCAATAAATTCAATTGATCTTTTTCGGTACGTCTTTTATAATTTTCAAACTCCGCTATTTTTCTAAGCAAAGTATCTTTTAATTCATTGTTAGATTGTTCCAATTCTTCAATTTTTTTATTAGCCTTATCCAATTCTTTTTTCAAATGCTTTACCTCGCTCTTGGTTTCTTTATTTGTTTTATGTTTAGTGCCGGTTTGTTCTTCTTTTTCATGAGTTTCTTTTTCTTCATGAACATCTTTTTTTCTGCTCTTCATTAGTTTTTCCCTCTCTATTAATTTTTTTGAATAGCTTGTGATAATAATTCGGCCACATAAATAACAGCCGCAACCGATTTTGAATATTCCATTCTTTTCGGACCTACAATACCAACGCTTCCTGTAACTTGACCAAGTTTATATTCTTTTACCACCAAACTATATTCGCTTAATTTTTCTTCTTTATTTTCGCTTCCTATTGTTATTGTTACGTTTCCTTTATGTAATTTTAACTGATCATCCATAATATGAATTATTACATCTTTATCTTCAATTAATTCAATAATGCTTTTAAAATGTTCTTGATCGCCAAATTCAGGTTGATGAATTATATTTTTAGCTCCGGTTATTATCGATTTATCGTAAACTTTATCGTCTTTAAAAATATCATCAACGGAATCCAGAAACACTCTTATAATCGGTTTATATTCTTTTTTATAATTACTGATTCTTTTTCTAAACGATTTGCGGATTTCCGAAAAAGTAAGCCCCGATAGTCTTTCGTTTAACAAATGTTGAATGGAATTAAGATTCTTTTGATTAATTACCGAATCTATTTCCAAAGTAATAGTTTTAACCATACCTGACCGGATTGTAAGAACAACAAGGATTCTATTTTTCGCTATAGATATTAATTGAATTTTATCCAGAATAGCTTTATCAAACTTCGGATACGTAATACAAGCCAATTGTTTTGTTATATCACTTAAAATGCTAGATGTAACTTTAAGAATTTCGTCGGTTTCTATGGATAAAGTATTTAAAGTGTTTTTAATAAAATACTTTTCCTCGGGTCTCAATCTGGGCGGTTCCATCAGAGAGTCAACATAAAATCTGTAACCTTTGTCCGTAGGAATTCTACCCGCGGATGTATGCGGATGATTTAAATAACCCGAATCTTCCAAATCCGCCATAATATTTCTGATAGTAGCCGGTGAAAAGCCCACATTATATTTTTTTGCAATATTGCGCGAACCTACCGGACTGGCAGTAAGTATATATTGATGAATTACATATCTTAAAATCGATTTTTCCCTTTCGCTCAGTGACATTTTTATATCTGTACCTACTTTTTACATTTAATCTATTTTAAATTAAAAATTTACCAAAAAATTGCATATTTTACATAATATTCGATGCATGTAACTTTTCTTGGTTACATTTAACTTGACTGACCGTAATACAAACAAAAGTTGAAATTGTTTCAACACAGTTGGCATAAGAAACTTACAAAAAAAAATATCTTTCACTCCAACATCTTTCAAAATATTCTTATCTTTGTTTTACATAAGAATACATTTTTAAACTTTTGAATATCCGTAAAAAACCGGAATCGATTTTTAACATAATTGGGAATAAATATTGAACTCAACTTATAAAAGTGCAGGTGTAAATTTAGAAGCGGGAAACGAAACTGTAAACCGCGTTAAATTATTGGTTAAATCCACATTCACCAAAAACGTTTTAACCGGTATTGGTCATTTCGGCGCATTTTACCAATTGGATTTGAAAGATTATAAAAATCCGGTTTTAGTCAGCAGCGTAGACGGTGTGGGAACAAAATTAAAAATTGCAATAGAAATGAACCGGCATAAAACAGTAGGACAAGATTTGGTTAATCACTGCGTAAATGACATTTCCGTTTGCGGCGCAAAACCTTTATACTTTATGGATTATTTAGCCTTCGGAAAATTAAATCCCGACTTGGCGGAAGAAATTGTAGAAGGTTTTGCTATATCTTGCAAAGAAAATAATGTATCGCTTATTGGCGGTGAAACAGCCGAAATGCCCGGAATGTATTTGGAAAAAGATTATGACATGTCAGGTACAATTGTTGGTATTGTTGAAAAAGATAAAATTTTAGACGGCGGAAAAGTAAAAAAAGAAAATTTATTGATCGGTTTTAAATCCAACGGTTTACATACAAACGGTTATTCGCTTGCAAGAAAAGTCTTGCTGAAAAAATATAATTTAGATGACCGGCTTAATGAAATTGGGAATTCTCTCGGAGACGAATTACTTAAAATACACAAATCTTATTTAAATATAATACAAACCCTTTTAAGTAAAAACCTAGTAAACGCATTTTCGCACATTACCGGCGGCGGAATTTTGGGGAACACAAAACGCGTTGTTCCGCAACCGCTTAAAATAGAAATAAATTGGGATGCATGGAAAAGACCGGTGATTTTTGATATAATTCAAAAAACAGGAAATATTGAAGAACCGGAAATGCAAAACGTTTTTAATTTGGGAATTGGACTTGTTGCAATTATAGATAAGAAAAATTTGAACGAAGTGATAAGTTTGAGTGAAAGCGTTGGCGAAAAAGCCATTCCAATTGTAAAAATTTTATAAACTAACTTAAGTTTATAAAAATGAAAAAGTTGCTGTTTTTTATTCTTGCATTTATTCTGGTAAATTGCAACGGAGGAATTGAACCGGGTCTTCAACAACCGGGGTTTTCCGGAACAATTTATTTTAAAGGCGAATGGCCCGACAGTGTAAACTTAACTATATTAGTCCTATTCAAAAATGAATTGAAAGATAGTTCCGATTTTAGCGCAGAGAACCTTAGTTATGTAAGCGAATTAATTCCCAAAGGCGTTAAAAAATACCAATACAATACATTAAAAAATTCTTTATTCGGCAAAGTTGACGCCGGCACTTATGATTATTTAGCCGTGGCCCAATCGCCTAAAAAAACTATTTCGCTCTCAAGAGCAGATTGGACTATAGCCGGAATTTATTATTCCCCAACCGATTCAACACATCCCGGTAAAGTAATAATTCCCGAAAATACTTTTGTTGAGCATTTGGATATTACATGCGATTTTAATAATCCTCCACCCCAACCACCCGGAGGCAATTAAAATGGTAAAGTTTTTTAAATTATTAAGTCTTGCTACAATAATTTTATATTCCCAAATTTTTGCTCAAAAAGGAACAATTAGCGGTAGAGTTACAGACAATAAAAATGTGCCTTTGGTTGGAGTTAATGTTTTTTTAAAAGACCTGTCTGCCGGAACCGCGACAAATATGAAAGGTAATTTTAGTTTGAAAGATATTCCTTTCGGTAAACACTCACTTAAAATTTCCATGGTTGGTTACCGTACAATCACAAAAAATATATTTCTTAATAAGAAAATACTAAATCTAAATTTACGCTTAACTCCAACTTCAATTACTTTTGAAGATGTAATAGTAACGGCAAGTAAACATGAACAAAAATTACTCGAATCACCGGTAAGCGCCGAAGTAATTAATCCCGAAATAATTTCAAAAAAGAATTTTACCAAATTTGACGACCTATTAAGATATGCACCCGGAGTAAATGTTACGTTAGACCAAGTAAGTATACGCGGCTCCAGCGGATACAGCAGGGGAGCCGGAACGCGTGTATTAATCGCTATAGACGGTGTTCCGATTTTTACCGGAGATACGGGTGAAATTATTTGGGAACTTGTTCCTATTACGGATATTGAAAGGGTAGAAATAATTAAAGGCGCGGCCAGTTCTTTGTACGGATCAACAGCCATTGGCGGTGTGATTAATATAATAACTAAAAAAATTTCGCGGAAAATGCTGACTTTTATAAAATCTTATGTTGGAGCGTACGATAAACCGAGATATTCTGAGTGGGTATGGTCGCACAAAACCAGAACATTTAACGGATTTACAATTGCAAATTCGAATAAAATCGGGAAATTCGGATATGCCGTTTCACTTTCTAAAATTCATGATATGAGTTACAGACAAAACGAAGGCAAATCCAGATTTTCCGGATACTTAAAAGCTAGATATAATTTTAACAATAATTTGAATCTTACTTTTCTGGCAAACGGTTTTATAGGTAACCGGGAAACATTTAATTTTTGGAAAAATTCCCGCGAAGCATTAAAGCCTCCGGAAAGCGACATCGGACAAAAAGTACGTTCCGAGAGATCGCTTTATGCATTAATTTTTAACGACAAGTTATCCGGAAATATTTCGCTAAATTCAAAACTAAGTTTTTACAGGTCGTTTTGGAAAGACGAATCGGAAAGCGCGAACAGGTCCAGCTCAAATTTATATAGAGGAGAAGTTCAATCTAATTTTAAATTAAACGAAAATTGGTTTTTAGTTACAGGCGCCGAGTTTACTTCGGGAATCGTAAAATCAAATATTTTCGGTAAACATACATCTTTCGGATTTGCCGCTTACTCGCAAATGGAGTATAAACTTAACTTTCCGTTAAAACTTACTTTAGGAGCGAGATACGATTATAATAAAATTTCCACAATAAAAGGCGAGGGTTCCATTTCACCTAAATTCGGTTTGAATTATAAACTGAACGAAAGCACTTATTTACGGGCTAATTTTTTAAACGGTTTCAGAGCTCCTTCATTAGCCGAAGCTTTTACATCCACAGTTACAAGCGGAATTAAGGTTAAACCTAACCCGAAGTTAAAATCGGAATCGAATTACGGATTTGAATTAGGAATTAACCACTCTTTCAATTCAAATTTTAATATTGATTTTGCTTTGTTCCAAAATGAATATTTTGATATGATTGAACCTTCCATTGATTTAACAGACGGAGAAATTACATTCCAAAATGTAACAAGGGCAAGAATTCAAGGCGCCGAAGCCATTGTAAAATATCAAATTCCCCGCTTTAATATTAAAACCCGCTTAGGTTATACATATTTGTGGACGAGAGATTTGAACAAACAAAAAGCATTAAAATACCGCCCGCGTCATTTAGCATATTTACAACTCGAATATACACCTTCAATCTTTACTTTCGGTTTGGATTTCAGATATTGGAGTAAGGTAGAGGAAATTGATTTTGAATTGGTTGAACTGGGACTGGTTCCTAACGGCGATACAAGAGTTGAAGTTTTTGTTCTGGATTTAAGAGCCGGAGTTAATTTATATTCTTTATCCGTTCCCGCTAACATATATCTCAATCTTAATAACGTTTTAAATTATAACTATGTAGAAATGATCGGGAATATTTCCCCCATAAGAAATATTTCATTAAATTTGGAATTCTTGTTCTAAATTATATTTTCTTAAGGAGAAATTATTATATGTTTATAGATTCCCACGCTCATCTGTTCTACCCTAATTTTAACGGCGATTTGGATGAAGTTATTTACAGAGCAAAAAAATCAAACGTCAATTATATAATTGTTCCCGGCACAAACTTGGCAACTTCTGCCGAAGCGGTAGCACTGGCAAACAAATATGATATGATTTATGCCGCAGTAGGAATTCACCCGCACGATACCAACGAATGGGAAGATGATTTAATACCAAAACTTGAAGAGTTAATCCAAAATCCTAAAGTTGTTGGAATTGGCGAAATTGGATTGGATTATTATTACGATTTTTCACCCAAAGAAATACAAATTGACGCTTTCAAAAAGCAAATCGATTTAGCTCTTAAACACAACCTGCCAATAATTGTGCATAACCGCGAGGCAAGTAAAGATATAATGAGTATAATTAAAGAATATAAAAACACTCCTTTGCGAGGTCAGTTTCATTGCTTTGCGGGTTCTTTACAAGATGCGCGGGAATTAATTGAAATGCGGCACATCATTTCTTTTACAGGAAATATTACTTTTAAAAATGCAGATAATTTACGCAAAGTTCTTGCAGCCGTTAGCGTTGAAGATTTATTGCTGGAAACCGACTCGCCTTTTCTTACACCGGTACCGCACCGGGGTAAAAGAAACGAACCGGCTTATGTAGAACTTGTAGCGAAAAAAATTGCCGACGAAAAACAATTAAGGATTGAAGACGTGGCCAGAACAACAACTTATAACGTATTTAAAATTTTCGGAATAGGTAAAAAACCGCCGCTGAGTTTTACCTATCAAATAGGACAAAATCTTTATATCAACGTTACAAACAGATGTAATGCAGATTGTATTTTTTGCGACAGAAAAGGCGATGCGGTAATTAGCGGATACAACCTTAAAATGGATAAATCCCAAGAACCGCCGGCGGAAGTTTATATTAAGGAAATCGGAGACCCTACTAAATATAAAGAAATTGTATTTTGCGGTTACGGCGAACCTACTATAAGATGGGACGTGGTTAAAACCGTTGCTAAATTTGTTAAGGAACACGGCGGCAAAACACGTTTGGATACCGATGGACACGGAAACTTTATTAATAAACGTGACATTACACCGGAATTTGAAAATTTAATCGATACGGTTTCAATAAGTCTTAATTCTGCCGAACCGCAGCAATATGCAAAAATTATGAGAGTTGATCCCAAGTTACACAACGAAATGATTTCATTCGCTAAGAAAGCTAAAAAATATTCCAACGTGGTAATGTCCGTTGTAGGTCTGAGCGAAGTTGATACTGAAAAAGCCAAAAATTTGGTTACAAACGAAATTGGCGTTAAATTCAGAGAAAGAACATATTTTTAATTAACAAACATTCATCGCATCCATCTTCAATTGATATGTATAAAAAAATTGCTTACTTACTCGTTATACTAACAGTTAAAATGGTATCCGCTCAAAATACTCAAAAGGCGGTTGCCGTACAAATTGACAGTTTACTAAAAAATGATTTTTTCAAATCCACACAAATATCCGTGGAGGTATTGGATTTATCCGCTAATGATACCGTGTATCAAAAAGACGAAAAATTACTACTTCATCCCGCTTCAAACATGAAAATTTTAACCACAACGGCCGGATTAATTTGGCTCGATACTTCATACACCTTTAACACTTCTTTTTATTATTCGGGTTTGTTAATGGATTCTGTAGTTTATGGAGATATGTACATTGTAGGCGGCGGAGACCCGGATTTTACTACTTCCGATTTGGACTCGGTAATTCTTGAGATTAAAAAAGCGGGAATAACCGAAATACGAGGGAATTTATACGGAGATGTGTCACTTTTCGATTCCCTGTTTTGGGGAAACGGTTGGATGTGGGACGATGATCCGAGCACGGATTTTCCTTATATGACTCCCTTACTAATCAACGATGCCGCTATCCAAATTGCTTATCAACCCGGATTGATCGGCGAGCCGGTAAAGTATCAATTAATTCCCGATACAAAGTATTTTAACGTAACAAATTCTTCCATTACAATTGAAGAAGATACATCGGATTTCGAAATTACGCGCGATTGGATAAACCGGAGTAACGATATTTTTATTAAAGGAACCCTTTCATCTAAGGCGCCGTTGGATACGGTTGCAATTAATATTGTACATCCGGAAAAATATTTTCTCAATCTGGCTGAAGAGCATTTAAGAAAAAACGGGATAATTTTTGAAGGGTTGGTAGATACAGCTAAATTACCGGAATTTGCTCATCCCCTCTTTACATTTCAACGAAAATTCGGGGATATTATTACAAATTTAAATAAAAAAAGTGATAACTTAAGTGCGGAAATGACATTGCGCGCTTTAGCCGGTAAGTATTTCGGAAAACCGGCAACTGCGGAAAACGGATTAAAAATGTTAGATAGTCTTACAATTTTAACCGGATTAGATCCTTCCAACTATAATTTTTCCGATGGTTCGGGGGTTTCGCGTTATAATTTAATTTCAGCCGATCTGCTTGCTCATGTATTAAAATATTTATACCAATCGGATACAACGCATTATCAAATTCTTTATAACTCTTTTCCTGTAGCCGGCGTTGACGGAACCTTGGAAAACAGAATGAAAAACACTCCCGCATATAAAAACGTTCATGCTAAAACCGGTACATTAAGCGGCGTCAGCTCGTTATCGGGTTTTGTTAAAAGTAAAAACAATCACAATCTGGCATTTTCTATTATTATTCAAAATTTTGTTTCCAATTCAAAAATTGCAAGATATTTTCAAGATAAAATATGCGAAATACTTGCCGGATCGGATTTATAAATTTGAATCTATTTCTAAATCAATAAATTTTAATATGGAAACAGAATTCAAAAAATTTACAGTTCACGCCTCCCCGTTTAATCCGGATTTGATATCAAGTTTAATGTGGGAATTAAATATTTCCGGCATTGAAGAGTTGGAAAATACTTTAATTATTTATTCTGAACCGGATTCGGTTTCTAAATCCGATTTAGAAAACATGTTAGCAAAACTTGTAAAAGAAAATATTTTAGATACTTTTTCAGTAGCCGAAGATAAAGTGGAAAATAAAAATTGGAATGAAGAATGGGAAAAGAATTTAGAAATTATTGAAGTTACGGAAAAAATTGTAATTAAACCTACAAACAAAAAGTACAAACCAAAAGAAAATCAAATTATTATAACAATCGATCCAAAAATGTCGTTTGGCACCGGAAGGCATCAAACAACAAAACTAATGTTAATCCTTTTGGAAAAATATTTTAATAATCCGGAAAAAGTTTTGGATGTGGGAACCGGTACGGCAATTTTATCAATTGCGGCAGCAAAATTAGGCGCTAAAAAAGTAACAGGAATTGATATTGACGAATGGTGCTTTATAAACGGAACAGAAAACGTTCGGAAAAATAACGTTGCCGGGACAGTAAGAATAGAGAAATTGGAAATTAATAAATTAAATGATAATGATTTTGATTTGATTCTTGCCAATATTAATAAAAATGTACTGTTAAGTATAAAAGAAGAAATTAAAAACAAACTTAAAAAAAATGGACTATTGATTCTTTCCGGTATTTTAAATACCGACGAAAGTTCAATAGTCCAAAATTTTACTGATCAACAAATCCTCGATATTGAAATATACCGAATGGATGAATGGTCAGCAATTGTTTTCAGGAAAGCAAATTAAGACGCTAATTTTTTTAATAATTTAGCTAATGTCTTTTGTTCGTTTTCACTCAATTTAGTTGCAAATGACTGAATGTTTTTTACATGTTCCGGGAAAATTTTATCTAATTTTTGTTTTCCCTTAGCTGTAATTTCGGCGTTAATTACTCTACGGTCTTGTTTTGAAGGAACTCTTTTTACCAAGTCTTCTTTTTCCAAGTTGTCGATAACACAAGTAATATTCGCGCCGGTAACATTCATTTGCTCGCTGATTCTTTTCAAAGGAATGCTGCCTTTGGCAGTTAAAACTTCCAACACTCCAAATTGGGGTCCGGTAAGTTTATGACTGTAAAGATGTTTTGTGTGAGATCTGCGAACAGCTTCGTATGCTTTTGCTAAGCTTTCCCACAATTCCAGTGCACTTTGTGCTTTTGTTGATTTTGCCATATTATTCTCCCTTCCGATTAGTTAAAAAATGATTTAAGTTGTTGTTTATATATTTTATAATCGGGCATAATCTCTTCAACCAAATTCCAAAATTTTTTAGAATGATTCATTTCTTTTAAGTGACATAATTCGTGAATAATTATATAATCAATAACTTTACTATTAAAATACATAATTCTATAATTAAATGAAAGATTCCTTTTACTAGAACAACTTCCCCATCTTGTTCTTTGATTTTTTATAGTAATCCTATTGTAACTAAAACCATATTTTCCGGAAAAAAATTCAACCCTTTTAGGAATATATTTATTGGCTTCTTCTTTTAACCAATTATTATAATGTTCTTTAATGCTTAACCTGTTATTACCTAACGGTAAAAATAACTTATTATTAAATAAAGTTGGTTTTAAATTGTTCGAGAACAAATTATTTTCGGGAATAACGCTTAAAATATTTCCTAAATAATAATAGCGATTTTGTTTATTATTTACAAATCTAAAATATTTATACAACCAATCTTTTTTTTCAAATAAAAATTTTTCAGCAGTTAAATAATTAACCAATTTCGGAATAACAAGTTCAATTTCACCGTCTAAATTTATTCTTAACTGAACATATTTAGCTCTTTTACTTCTTTTTACGAAATATGTGAATTCTTGATTGTTTATATTTATTGATTTATTATTCAATAATACGGTATAGTAATATAAAAATTTGAACCTAAATTTAATTCATTTTATTTGAAAGTTCAAGTGTAAACGTTATATTTAAGTCTATGTTTACTGAAAATAAGCTAAAAATAACCCCAAATCTACTACGGGCTTTTGAAGAATCTCGTCCACAAAATAGTATTAGTGGCAACGGTATTTTTTTACTTAATAGCTTTGCTATTCGTGTGAATGATATAAGTTTTTTCTCCCTTATTGAAATATATAAAAATAATTCCGATTTTTTTTACTGGAGTATTAAAGATAATCACATAAGTTACCTTGCTTTACAAGCTCTGTTTAATCTGAGAGAAAACGGTACTGCGCGAATTCAAAACACCGACAAGCAAATTAACACGCTTAACATTAAATTACACAACAATTGGGATGATTTTGGATTAAACAATATTCCTCTCTTTTTCGGGGGAATGAAATTTTCACCTAACGAAAACGGAAAAGTCTGGATTGATTATTACGATTCCGATTGGATGATTCCTGAATTTTTACTGATGAGAGAGGGTTCAGATTATTTTCTTGTGGTAAATTTTCTTCATCAAAAAACCGATTTAGTTGACTTAAGCAATCAAGTTAATAAAATATTAAATGATATTTCGGTTACAAAAAAATTACAAGTTGTAGACCACTCGAATATTATTTTAGAATCCAGCGAATATAACGGTTGGACCGGAAAAGTGTTAGAAGCTCTTAAAAATATTAAATCGGGAATAATTCAAAAAGTTGTACTTTCACGCGAAGTGGTGTGGGAATTATCTCATAGGCCCAGCATCGGCGAATTATTAAATATTTTAAGTGAACGGTATCCTAAATGTTATGTTTTTGCTTTCCAAAGAGGAAACTCCGTTTTTTTCGGAGCCTCGCCGGAAAAGTTAGCTAAAATTTCGGGAGGGTGGATTGAAACCGATGCTTTAGCCGGATCTATTCCAAGAGGCAAATCGGATACCGACGATAAAAAGCTTGCCGGTGAGCTGCTTGCCAGCGCTAAAAATTTAAATGAGCAGAAAGCAGTTGTTGACTTTATTACTACCGCTCTTTCTACAATTAGCGATAAAATTATTTTTAACAAACAGCCTGTTATCAGAAAGCTGCCGAATATTCAGCATTTATGGACTCCCATTAAAGCAAAATTGAAAACCGGGTTAAACCTTTTTGCAATTTTACAGCAACTTCATCCAACACCGGCTATTTGCGGGGCTCCTTGGCATAGTGCCTTAAAATCTATAACGGAAATGGAAACACACGACAGAGGTCTCTATGCCGGTATTATAGGTTGGTTCGGATTGGAAAACGAAGCGGAATTTGCGGTTTCAATAAGATCGGCTTTGCTTAAAAACAAAACTATTTACGCTTATGCCGGCTGTGGAATAGTTAACGGTTCGGATCCGGATTTGGAATACGAAGAAACCGAATTAAAATTGAAGCCTATTAAAAATCTTTTCGTTCATGAAAAAACTTATCAACCGTAATTATTTTTGGGCTGAGGTTTTTGTAGAACATCTAACCGCCGGAGGCGTTAAGCATGTATGTATTTCTCCGGGTTCCCGCAATACTTCTTTAACATTAGCATTTGCAGCAAATAAAAAATTCAAAAAATTTGTAAATGTTGACGAACGGACAAACGGCTTTTTTGCTCTGGGACTCGCAAATAAACTTAACAAACCCGTTGTTTTGGTTACAACGTCGGGAACAGCAACAGCGGAATTATATCCCGCAATTATAGAAGCTTATCAAAGACGGATACCGTTGATTGTTTGCACGGCCGATAGACCGGAAGAATTACAAAATTGTGGGGCTAATCAAACTATAAATCAAAAAAATATTTATAAAAATCACATCCGCAAATATTTTGAAATCGGATTGCCATCCGTAAAAAAGATTGATTTATTAAAATTAAAATCCATTACCCGCAGCGCTGTTCAAATAAGCTCTGTTTTGGATAGAGGTCCTGTTCACTTGAATTTTCCGTTAAGAAAACCGTTTGAACCCGGAAATTTTACCGATGAAATAGACATAAATCTTTATAAATATGTTTTTAATACCGTAACCAACCGTAACTTAACGACTAATATTAAACAAGGTAAATTGCCGGAAGAAATTATTAATATTTCGAAAAAATCTTCCGAGGGTTTGATTTTGTGCGGACAAGATAATTTCGATAATAACTTTTTTAGGTCATGTATAAAAATGTCTAAAATTTTAAATTATCCGATTGCCGCCGATGGAGTTTCGGGATTACGGTTTAAGAAATTCACAAACAAATTAATTTTAAGCAATACATCATTAGCGTTAAAAACAAACGCTAAAAAATTATTTTCTGAAGCAAAGGTAATTATACAATTCGGCGGTTCCTTTACTTCCAACGAATTTTTTGAATTTATGAAAGAATCGAAAGCAATTAAGTTTTTGGTCAATGAATACGGCGATTACAGAGACCCGACAAGAACCGTAAAAAAAGTAATCAAAATGAATCCGGGAAAGTTTTGCGAAAATATTATTGAATTAAATAAAGCTTTCCGCAACAGCAAAACAAAAGGCGGTTGGGTAAAAAAAATATTTTGGATGGAAGATTTTATTGAAAATAAAAAGCTGGAATTTTTAAGTAAACAAAATTTAAAATTTGAAGGGAAAATTATAAGCGAGGTTTTAAATTTATTACCATCCAACTCAAATTTAATGATATCCAATAGTATGCCCGTTAGGGATTTGGAATTTTTTACTTCCAGAGCTTCAAAAAATATAAATATTTTTTCTAACAGAGGAGCAAGCGGTATAGACGGAATAATTTCAACCGCAGCAGGAATTGCCGTTAATTCGAACCGACCGACCGTATTAATTACCGGCGATTTGGCATTTTATCATGATATGAACGGCTTACTGCTGCTCAAAAACCATAAAATTCCGTTAATAATAATTTTAATCGATAATAACGGCGGCGGTATTTTTAATATGCTGCCAATTTCAAAATATGAAAAGTTTTTTACCAATTTTTTCCGCACCCCTTTAGAAATCGATTTATTAAAATTTGCAGGCGCTTACGGCGGTAATACTTATAAAATAAATACACCGGAAGAATTTAAAAAATACCTTTCTCTTTCCATCAAAAGGAAATCTTTTTCGGTTCTCCAAATTAAAACCAATTCTAATAAATCGGCGGAATCCAGAAAGCGCTTTTGGAATAGTATTTCCACTCAAATTTCCGGATTAACAAATGTTTCTTAAATACAATAACCTTAATTTTCATATTCATATAAGTAATGAAAATTTGTTAAATGTAAAGAAACCATTGATTTTATTACACGGATTTACGGGCTCTTCCGACGATTGGAATTTTCTGTTTAATAAAATTAATTCCGATTATGTTGTTATTGCAATCGATCTTCCGGGACACGGCAAAAGCAGTTCGCCGGAAAAAATTAAATATTATTCGTTTGAGTTTATATCCAACCTTCTGAATTTCATTTTAATTAAAATGAATTTAACAAATGTTTCAATCGCCGGATATTCAATGGGAGGCAGAATTGCTTTATCTTTTGCAATTAATAACTCCCACAAAATAAAAAAATTAATTCTCGAAAGTTCCACGGCAGGAATCGAAAACCGTAATGACCGTTTAATAAGAATTAATAATGATAATTACTTGGCAAAAACTATAGAAGGTAAAGGAATAGAAAACTTTGTCGATTATTGGTTAAATCAACCTCTATTTAATACGTTAAAAAATATACCACCGGAAATTTATAATGCCTTACGGGAAAAAAAATTAAAGAATAATCCGGTGGGATTGGCTAATACGTTAAGAGGATTGGGAACCGGTGTAATGCCTAATTATTGGAATAGATTACAATCTTTACAAATTGAAACCCTTTTAATTTCAGGAGAACTTGATAAAAAATTCACTGAAATTAACTCCAGATTAAATTCCCTCCTTCCAAATTCCAATCATAAAATAATACAAAATTGCGGACATAATGTTCACTTAGAAAAACCGGAAGAATTTGTTATTTTACTGAATGAATTTTTAACACATTAATCGTAATTATAAAATTCTGCTAATCTTTTTTACAATTAATTAAAATAGTGTGAGTTATGGAATATAAATGGATTAAAGCTAAGGATTATACCGATATTATTTATGAAAAAATGGAAGGTATAGCCAAGATTACAATAAACAGACCGGAAGTTCGCAACGCTTTCCGCCCCGAAACGATTAACGAAATGTACAATGCATTTACAGATGCGCGGGAAGACCCGGAAATTGGAGTGATTTTACTCACCGGAAAAGGTCCCGCAAAAGACGGTAAATATGCGTTTTGTTCCGGCGGCGATCAACGTATAAGAGGCGACAAAGGTTATGTTGGAAGCGACGGAGTGCCAAGACTTAACGTTCTCGATTTACAAAAATTAATAAGAAGTATTCCCAAACCGGTAATTGCGCTTGTTGCAGGATATGCAATTGGAGGCGGACATGTTCTACATGTTGTATGCGATTTAACGATTGCCGCCGAAAATGCAATTTTTGGGCAAACCGGTCCGAAAGTAGGCAGTTTCGACGGCGGATTCGGCGCCAGTTATTTGGCAAGAATGGTTGGGCAAAAAAGAGCAAGGGAAATTTGGTATTTATGCAAACAATACAGCGCCGAAGAAGCATACGAAATGGGAATGGTTAATAAAGTTGTCCCTCTCGAAAAATTAGAACAGGAAGGCGTGGAATGGGCACGTGAAATTTTAGAAAAAAGTCCACTCGCCATTCGATTGTTAAAATCCGCTTTTAATGCCGAGTTAGACGGTCAGGCCGGAATACAAGAATTAGCCGGAAATGCGACTCTACTTTATTATATGAGCGATGAAGCACAGGAAGGCAAAAAAGCTTACAATGAAAAAAGAAAACCCGATTTTAAGAAGTTTCCGAGAGTTCCGTAAAATGGAGACCAGAGTTGAAAATATTTCGAAAATAGAAAGGTGGATTATTGCCAGCCGCCCTAAAACCTTACCCGCAGCTTTCGTTCCGGTTGTTATTGGATCATCCATAGCCGTTTATGATAGTAAATTCAATTTGCTCGCTTCCGTTATTGCACTGATTTGCGCGGTGTTAATTCAGGTCGGGACAAATTTTGTAAACGATTTATACGATTACATCTCCGGCAAGGATACAAAAGAAAGAGTTGGCCCGGTAAGAGTTTTAGCATCCGGGTTAATTACTCCTTCGGAAATGAAAATGGGAATTATTATCATTTTCTCTTTAACATTTATTTTGGGATTGTATCTCGTTTACATTTCCACATGGATTACATTACTGATAGGAATTTTGTCAATTCTGGCTGGAATTGCATACACCGCCGGACCTTATCCATTGGCTTATAACGGATTAGGAGATATTTTTGTGTTTCTATTTTTCGGATTTGTCGGAACTATCGGTACATATTACGTTCAAGCTGTTTCCGTAAATCCATTGGTAGTTTGGGCTTCCATTCCCGTAGGAGCTTTAATTACAAATATTTTAGTCGTAAATAATTACCGCGATATTGATGAGGATTACGAATCCGGCAAAATTACATTAGCCGTTAAATTAGGGAAAAAATATACCCGCTTGCAATACTTGGCGTTTACTGTCATTTCTTATTTAATTTTATTTGTTGTTTTCTTTACCTACAAAAAAAGTCTTTTTGTATTTTTACCGTTTTTAACTTTACCAATAGCAGTTAAATTGATTAGAATGATTTACAAATACAAAGGTGAAGAACTGAATAAAACATTGGAATTAACTGCAAAGCTTTCTGCAATTTACGGAGTGTTATTTGCAGTCGGTATTTTAATATGAATGTACCGGAATGAATATTTCAGAATTAAAATATTTCAGATATAAACTAAATTTCAATTCAAATTTTACTAACTCAAAATTCTCATTCGAAAGTAAGAATATAATAGTAATACAACTCACCGATAAATTGGGTAATAAATTTTACGGCGAATGCACAACTTTACCGGGATTGTATGAAAATGAAATTCCGGCAATGGAAAACCTATTAGAAAAAATCAAGCGTCATTTTACAAATACCGGCATACATAATATTAATCTTGCGGAGCTTTATAACGATTTGGAAAAATTCCCGCCTTTGTTGTTTGGTTTGGATCAAGCGGTTTTTAACTTCAAAATTAATTATAATCTTCCGTTGGAAATACTTTCCGGTTTCCCCGACGGTCCGGTTAGCGTTAATGCCGTTACCGGAATAAATAATTTGGAAATGGTTCTAAGAGAAATTGCAGAATTTTACAATAAAGGATACCGCTCCTTTAAAATAAAATTAGGAAGAGAAAATTTCGATGACGATTATAAACTATTAAAAAAAATTCAAAAAATTTACGGTAATGACATAAGAATAAGAGTGGATATAAACGGGAAATGGAATTTTGAAAACGCAAAAAACAATATTGAGCAATTATCCGAATTTAAAATTGAATTTGTGGAACAACCGGTTTCTAATAAAAACGACTTAATAGCTCTTACAAAAAATAGTAATTTAAACATTGCAGCCGATGAATCTATTAGAAATCTTCATGAAGCGGAAAATTTTATAGAAGAAGGAAAAATAAAATTTCTCGTTTTAAAACCAGCATTATTAGGAAAAATTTCCGGCATATTTTCAATTATAAAAACAGCGAAAGAAAAAAATATTAATATAATTATTTCATCATCGTTCGAATCTTCCGTCGGGAGAAGCATTCTTCCGCTGTTTGCGTTACCGGCACAAAAAAATTATGCTCACGGTCTTGCAACCGGTAATATTTTCAGCAACGATTTTCCAATTCCTTCGTATAAAGTTACAAACGGCGTTATAAATTTTAATATTACTAAATATAAAAATTTAATTTCCGGACAATCGAAAATTGATATTTTATAAAATAAAATGCTATTAAGAAACTACACAAATAACGAAGAAATTATTTTTTATAACAACAACCGTATTAAATTTGAAAGCTTGCTAAATGAAATTGGGAATTATACCGCACATCTAAAAAATTTGGGAATAACAAGCGGTGATAAAATTACAGTTCTATCCGGTAACAACCCGGAATTTATTTTTCTTCTGCTAAGTATCTGGAATTTAAATGCAATACCGGTTCCTATAAATTTCAAGCTGCCTTTTAACGATATTTACGGATTACATAATTCCGTAAAAGCTAAAACGATTTTTCTCCATCGAGACACCAAAATCAATTGTAATAATTTAAACGGAAATATTGTTTCATTTCCGTTCGCTAATAAAACCCCGGAAAAGTACAAATATGAATTTGAACCCGGTCTAAAAAATCCCGCACTTATTTTGTTTACATCAGGAACAGTTTCCAAACCGCGGGGAGTTACGCTGACTTTTAAGAATTTGATTACAAGCGCTAAAAACATTTCACAACAATTTAACTTCACAAAAAACGATAAATTTTTAGCAAGTTTACCGTTTTTTCATATCGGCGGATTTTCTATAATAATAAGAGCTTTACTTAACGGCGGAAAAATTATTATCCCTTCTTCTCTAAATACAAAGGAAATTTTAACATCAGTTAATAAATTTAATCCTACCGTAATTTCCGTTGTCCCAACAGTGTTAAAAAGAATGCTCGATAACAAAACAGAGCCTAATCCGGAATTAAAAATTGTGTTTGTTGGCGGCGGTCCTTCACACACCGGATTAATTAAAACTGCGTTCGAACAAAATATTCCGGTTGTTAAAGTTTACGGCTCTACCGAAACCGCATCAATGATTGCTTATAGAAGTATTGAGAAAAAAGAGGATATTTATGCAGGAGCAATACCGGTCGGGAATACGGTTTTTTTTATTGAAAATGATAAAAAGGAAAAACTGGGCAAAAATGAAGTCGGTGAAATAGTTATAAAAGGAGACACTATTGCAGATGGTTATTTTAACAAGGAAAATACTAATGCGGAAAAGTTTAGAGCCGGCAAATATTACACAAGCGACCTTGGATATATAGACGATAAAAATGAATTACACATTGTAGGCAGAAAAGATGATATTATAATCAGCGGCGGAGAAAATATAAATCCGTACAAAATTGAAAATGCTCTTTTAACTCATCCGGGAATTACCGAAGCCGCTGTTATTGGCATTGATGATAATGAATGGGGACAAAAAGCAATAGCCGTAATTGTTAAAGCCGGATCATTCGAATTAAATAAATCCGGTCTGAAAAAATATTTAAAAACCAGAGTTGCAAATTTTGAAATTCCGAAAGAGTTTGTTTTTATAAATTCGTTGCCAAAAAATGAGTTGGGAAAAGTAAAAAAATCGGAATTAAAAACTTTCATTCTTTCAAAAAGGCGTTTAACTTAACGCGCAATTCTTCCGGTATTTCAATTTTGTTAAAATTATTTTTATCAACAAGAACATGAGCGGTTTTAGCTTTTACGCGTAACCTTCCGGTTTCTCCTTCAACGGAATAGCTTAACTCGAATGATGATTTTTCCAAACGGCTTACCCTCACTTTTACCAAAATTTTTTCGTGTAACCTAATTGGGGTTAAATAATCTGCTTCCGCGTGAATAATAGGAGCAATATATTCATTATTATCAAAATGATTGACGCTCAATTTAAAATTGTTGAATAATTCCTCATAAGTTTTGTGAATTAACGGGAATATTTCCGCGAAATATAAAATCCCGGCGGCATCAACCTGATTAAAGTAAATTTTAAATTCTTTCGAAAACATAATTTTTTCTTAACAGTTCTTTTGTTTGGAATTGCTATTATAAGCAAATTAATATATTATTTCTATTCGAAAATAAATAAGTTATTAAAAAACTACCGGGAACTATGGAAATAGCAATTGTAATAGGCGTACTAATCATTTTATTTTTTGGATTTCAAACGTATTATTATATTAAATCCAAAAAAACAGTTGGTCAAGAAATACCTTTCAACCAGCTTAGCAACGAACTTAAAAATAAAATTAAGGATAAAAAATCCATCATATATTTCTTTTCTCCCAATTGTCATGCTTGTAAACAACAAAGCCCTGTAATGGAAGAACTAAAATCCGAGTTTAAAAACATTTTTATGATAGATGCCTCCAGAAACATCAACGATGCCAGAGCATTTAACGTAATGGGAACTCCGTCCACTGTTTTTGTTAAAGAAAACCGTATTGCAGATGTAATGATCGGTTTCCGGGGTGAAAATGTTTTACGGAAAAAACTTGCCAACTTTTAACTTAAATGATATACTTCAAAAATTATCTTGAAAATCAATCTTTAACACGGATAAAACACAGACCAATGTTTATCGCACGGTTTTTTATTTTGCCTGTTATTTTATTTCTTGTTTTCAATTCAGCTGCGCATGCCCAAACAAATAAGTCCGTTGTAAAAAAAACATATTACAAAAACGGACAAATAAAAACCGAAGGAACTTACATAAACGGATTAAAGGACGGAGTTTATAAGGAATATTATAAAAACGGAAATCTATGGAAAGAATGGAATTTTAAAAACGGTTTGGAAGAAGGTCCTTCATATTGGTATTTCGAAGACGGTACGTTAAGTATGATTTGGAATTATAAACACGGTAAGTTGGAAGGTAAATCCAAATGGTATTATGAAACCGGCGAATTGTGGGCAACACCTAATTTTGTTAACGGAAAAAGAGAAGGTTATACCGAAACTTATTATAAAGACGGTAAATTGCAAGGTGTGTGGAAATACAAAAACGGAAAATTAAACGGTATATCAAAAATATTTTTTAAAAACGGTAAAGTGGAAGTCGAAAGAAATTACGTAAATGGGAAATTAGAAGGAATTAGTAAAGTTTATAACGATTACGGCGGCGTTGCTTTGGAAGCTAATTACAAAAACGGTAAATTGGACGGCACATCTTATATATACTATCCTGACGGTTCAATTAAAGTCGTAGATACTTACATTCGCGGTCAAATTGTTAAAAGAAAACGATACGATATTGTAGGAAACTTCGACAAAATTGAAGAAAGTTTCGCAGATTATTACGGTAACGGAATCGTAAAATCGGAACAGCATTTTAAAGAAGGCAAGCTCGACGGAATTAATAAATATTATTATGAAAGCGGTTTTAGAAAATCAATCTTAAATTTTGATAACGGTTCGCTTAACGGTATTTGTAAATATTACATCGACGGCGGTATATTAAATAAGATTGTAAACTTTAACGGAAATATTAAAAACGGACTTGAAACAAATTACGACAGCTTGGGAAGAAAACTTAGCGAACTGAATTTTGTAAACGGTATATTACAAGATACTTGTAAATATTTTTATCCGCCGGGGAAATTAAGTAAAATTGAAATTTACGTAAACGGCAAATTAAATGGCATAGCTGTGGAGTTTTATCCAAACGGTAAAAAGAAAACCGAAATAAAATTTTATAACGGTAAAAAAGAAGGTATGGCAACTTGGTATTTTGAATCGGGCGAAATATCCAAATACGGTTATTATAAAAATGATTTACTCGACGGAAAATTTTACGAGTACTATTCTTCAGGCTTGTTAAAACGCGAAGCCGAATATTCCAACGGAAAATTATTGAGTGAAATACTTTACAATGAGAACGGCTCTTTAAAAACTACTTCCAAATAATTAGTTCAAGATTATTTTTTATTTTCCTAAACTATTAACCGGAATCTTAACTTCCGAACTTCCGGTTTTGATATAAAGCGCAGATTTTCTTTTTATAATTTTAAGTGTTGTAAAAGGTTTTAATTTTACCGGAATTCCGGTTTGCTTACCTGTTACAAGATTAATTGTTTCC
>Ga0256841_1000410_pt1 | contig 44561 bp, 46 predicted proteins | sample 356308metaG_FD_185971 | JGI IMG/M metagenome (GOLD analysis project Ga0256841, IMG submission 185971) | Hydrothermal vent microbial communities from Mid Atlantic Ridge, Atlantic Ocean - 356-308 | ecosystem: Environmental > Aquatic > Marine > Hydrothermal vents | place: Atlantic Ocean: Mid...
TATTCGGAAAAATTATCTTTAATGCCGACAAGTATAATTGACAAAAAGAATCTGGAAACAATAAAAGATTTTGCCCTTGAAACAAAAAACATTATAATTGCTTGGGGAAATCCGCCTAAAGGTTTGGCTAAAGAATACAATTTAATTAAAGAAAATGTTTTAAACGTTTTAAGAGAAAATAATAATAATATCTATTATATTCATAAATTATCGGCATTAGGTAATCCAAAACACGGACAAATTTGGGCTTATAAAGATAAAATGCTTAGATATAAATTTTATTGAGAATTAAGCAACACTCTTTTGTTTTTAAAATCCCGATTAAAAATTAAAACAAAAAAGGCCATCTTAAAAGACAGCCTTTTACATTTTTTTAACAAACAAAAGGAATTAGTTTAAAAATATTTTTCTATCAATTAAAGAAGTTTCTGAATTTAGTTTTTTTAATGTTTTGTTTTGTCTTTGTAACAACGTAATTCTAGATTCCAAATTTTTAACATTGGAAGCAAGCGTTCTATTTCTTTCATTCATTACTTTAGCAATCTTTTCCATAGTGGTTTCGATGTTAAAAGGTTTTAAAATATAATCTTTTACTCCAAGTGCCAGAATTTTTTTTAACGATGCTTTTTCATTTACAGCAGAAATAATTATTACCGGAATATCTCGGTGCATTTTTCTAAGTCTTAATTCCTTTAAAAATTCATACCCGTCCATATTGGGCATCATATAGTCCAGCAAAATAAAATCCGGTCTGCTTATCGGCATTAATTTTAGGGCTTCTATTCCGTCTTTGGCTGTGTAAACTTTACAATAAAATTTTCTTTTAAGAATATTTTTTAACAAAATTTGTGTGCCGCTGTTATCTTCAACTAATAAAACATTAAACATTTTATCCCCCTAATGATAAAATAATTTCAGAAATACCTTTTACCGTTTTCTAATAACCACAATAAACTTATAAAAGTTGTTATTAAAAAACCAAAAAATGCTAAAGTAAAATCACCTGTGGTTAGTCTGTGTGAAACAACATAAATTATTGTAGCTAAAAAATCGGATTTTATATTTTGCGATTGTGTTACTATAGTATAATTTATTAACCTCACAAATATTACAAATAATATCGATATAATATAACCTAACAATCCGATTAATGAACTTTTTAATAATAATTTTATAAAACTAAACATGATGCTTACCGATTTTTTTTTGTATTAAAATTACAAACCGCAAATAATAGCAATCAAAATTATTGTCTGTGATAGGCAACACAAAAAAAATTCGATGTATCAAAATATTTGTTTCTTACTGAAGCATAAAAATTCTATCGATTAAATTTCATTGCTTTAAAAAAGAATGCAGAGAAAATTTATTTGAGCAAAAAATAATATCAGAATTTGGGAGAAAGAAAATTAAGATTTGAAAGTTCGGATAAATTTTAGGAGAAAAAATTTAAATGGGAAACTAAAAAGCAAACTATTAACCAAAAAATTTTTAATGTTTTTAAATTTTATTTTAGTTCATAAAAAAATATTTATCGTATAGTTTAATGTTCTTATAGCTGAAAATTTTCCGAATTTCTTTGAGTCATTTTTATACACTTTCTCAAATTTAATTAAAATATTGATAAATACTCTATTAACAAAAACTATAATCCGCCATTATCTTTAATTAAAATTATAATTTTATATGCCCAAAACCCTTTTTAAAAAAATTGTACGATAAAAATTTTTTGAAAAATAATTGGCATACAAGTTGGTAAGTACCTACAAAATAACATTAGCAAAAAGGCTAAGTTTCATTCTTTTATAAATGGGAGTATAATAAAATGGAACTATATTACGAAACATCTTTAACGGCATACATTCTATTACAAGAAGTGGAAAAAGAACTTAATATCAAAGAAACACCGCAAGAATCCAGAAAGAACGGTAATTTCAAAAAAATTCTTAAATATTGTAATAAAATAATTGAAAAAAGATATCCTAACCAAGAACATCAAATTAAACTAAAAACATATATAGAAAATATCTTTTATCAAGACTGATTTAAGTTTAAATAAAAAAAGTTTAAGTGTGTTTCATATCATTGCATTATTATAATAAATAATGCTAATTGCACACTCAAATAAAAACTAAATAATATAATGGATTCACTTTTAAAAAAAATACCGGCAACGGATGTTTCCGGAAATTCAATTGTCAATAAAAAAGAACTATTTTCTTCCGGTTACGAAACTGAATCGGAAAATAAAAAATTCTTTTCCATTGTTTCACATAATATAAAAAATCCGTTTTCAACCTTGCTTGGTTTCACGGAACTTTTATTTGAAGACTTTGATCAACTTGATGATACCGAAAAAAAATTTTATTTAAACGAAATTAAAAAATCCGCTAATTATACGTATCGTTACATCGAAAAATTTTTTGAATGGATTTACTACAAAACGGGTAAAATTAAATTAGAATTTCAGGCAATTAATGTTAATCGAACAATAAATAAAATTGTTGAAACATTTACATCCAACTCTAAAATAATTATCGAAAACAATATTGACAAAAATTTAACTGTTTATGCAGATTTATATTCTTTCGAAAAAATATTTTATAATCTTATAGAAAACGGAATAAAATTTTCCGAACCAAACACCAAAATTGAATTATTCGGCCGAAAATTAAATAACAAAATAGAAATATCGGTAAAAGATAACGGAACGGGTATTTCAAAAAACGACATTAAAAATTTATTCGATATTTCAATTGATCCAACTTTAATCGGTTCAAATAAAAATAAAGGAACGGGTTTAGGTTTAATTTTAACAAAGGAACTAATCATTTTAAATAATGGTATAATAACAGTTGAAAGTTCACCGGGTAAGGGAAGTACTTTTTCCGTTACATTACCCAAAAATTAAAATAATAATAAAATTCGAATATGAATTTACTTACTATTTTCAAAATAAAAGAAATTTCGATAATAAATTTTCGGGTTCTTATTTAATATAACCTAAAGGAGCACCATGGCAAATATAACATTGGAAGAAGCCAACAATTTTGCTTCAAAGTATTTTAAGTTATTAATAGATAGACATATTGAACAAGGATTTTCCGCAAAAGTTATTGAAAAAAAAGAAAGTGCTAAAAACAATAATAATTCAACCTACTATTTGGTTTTTCAAAATGCAGAAAATAAAGTTAAATATTACAAATTAATACCTAGTTAGTTTTAGCAAAATTAATTTGTAAACTTAAAAAAAAGACCGGTATAATTACCGGTCTTTTTGTTTTTAAATTCATATTATGTAATTCATATCACAATATTACCGCCAAAATACAATTTTTTAACTTTCCCTTGATTCAGCTCACAATTTTTTAAATAAATTGCTCTTATTTGAAAATAGAAAATTTTTTTAATAAAGCTGTTTTGAAAATGTGAGGTAATTGTGAAAAAAAATAATTCGCTTGTAATATTGGTATTAATTGTAATTGCCGTTTTTTTTCTTTCTTACAGTAGTTACAATTTAGGCAAAGATGTATCGGATAATAATTTAGGGCCGCTTATGATGGTAATGAACATAGACAGTAATTTTGTAACAACAGGTATATACGAAACATTACCGAACAATATAAAAAAAACCATACAATTTTATATAGCGGATACACCAACGGTAGTAAAAGATGTTAAACTTTATGCCGAAGTTAAATATGCAACTGTTGCCGGCAAACAAGTAAATTTTTCCAAAGGTAAAATATGGAACTTAATAAAACAGGAAAGAATTTTTCAAAGGAAATTAAATACAGAGCCTAAAAAAAACAAAAATCAAAAAGAAAAAGAAAATATTCCGCAAAGCGGAGTTGCAGTGATAATAAACAAATAAATTAAAAATAAATTCACAAAATATGAGGTGTTAAAATGAGAGAGAGCCTATTCAAAAAAACCGGACAAAACGGAGTTCATGTTAGTAAAAACTATAACGAATCCGTATTAACAACAAAATTTACCAGCATTTACGATTCCAACAGCGACAATACCGTAATAATGCTTAATGTAGAGAGAGCAACCGTATATGAAGCTAAAGAATTTATAGAATATGTTTCAAACATTATAAATGATGGTAAAAACCGAATAATTATCGATTTGGAAAATGTATATTTTCTTGATTCGGTATTTTTTGGCGCTATGATTAAATTATTAAAAATTGCCAATAAAGATGGCGGATATATTAGATTAATTGCCGAAAAGAAGAGTAAACCGGAACTATTATCCATAAGTAATTTCGATGGTATTTTTGAACTTTATCCAAATCTTTTTGCCGCTATTTCAGGTAAAAAAGCCGGTTAAAATTTAAAAATAAACTATCTAAACTTAAAATGTTGGAAAATCTTTATCGATTATTCCAAACATCTTAGAAAAAAATTAATTCGTAAAAACTCTGTGCGGATCGGGCGAAATACATATAAAAAATATATGCTCTCTCCTAAAGATAATTTTGTCCGGTCCGTGTTTTTATTACCTTTCTTTTATACAAATCCGCATTATTAGTTTGGTCAATTTTCAATTAAACGTTATATTTGTTTTAATATATATTTATACTTGGTAATTTTTTCCAAAAGCTACAGGTTATTTATAATGTTTAAAAAAGATATTCAGTTAATTACGGATTATAATGCCGAAAAACTAAAAAACTATAGCGGATTGCTCACAATAAGCGATATAAAAAAAAGTGATGTACACAAATCGATATTAAAATATATTTTAGCGGAATTTGAACAACAACTTTACCTCGATAAACAAAAATTAATTCACAATTCCATATTTGAATATAACAACGAAAGAATTAATAATTATTTTGATCTTATCAGTGAAAATATTATAAGAACAAATAAATTTAAATTTGAATATCTAAAAAAAATAATTCAAAATGGTGTAACATTTAATATTCATTTTCTAATTGCACCCAACAAAACATTAACACAATTGGTTTTTGGCGAAACAACTAAAAAACCTATTAGTGAAATAAATTTATCTTTATCACATATTTATTATTACAAACATTTCAGAAAAATAATTACCGCAATTACCGAAAAGAAACATTTGGATAGTATAACCAAAAACGATTTTATAAAATTATTAAAAAAAATAGACGACATATCGAAAGGCTCGCATTTAACCGACATGATAAATACGGCAATAAATTCCATGGCGGATTTTTTCAGCACCGTAACACCAAATCAAATTTCCGTTCAGGCACTTTACCTTTTTTTACAAGGTAAAAAATTACCCGCTCATTACAACACGGTAAAATCGGAATACTTGGATAAAAGTATATCTACCGCCCCTGTTAAAGAAATAAAAGAATTACTTGCCAACATTAAGCACGATGAAACAATAAAAACAATTCCAAATAATAAAGAAGACATTATTGAAGAACTTGAACCCAACAACATTAACAATATAACAGATTTTGCCGAAGATGAACATATTCCCAACGAAGAACTTTTAAGCACCGGGAAAAACATATCGGCCGGTATGGAAAATCTTACATCAAATATTATTTTTGATATGAAAAACTTAACCAAAGATTTTGATATAAATACCGAAAAAGACAAAACTCCAAATAACAGGGAATTTGAAAATATTAAATCCGAAGAAACAACCGGACAAACTCAACAAAACGAAAATGAAAAACCCGAGCCTAAAAATATGTTAAATTCTTTAATTGATATTGATAATTTATTCAATTCCCTATTACCCGAAGATAAACTACCCGACGAAAAAAATAAAATTACCGATACAAATAATTTTTTAGAAAGTTTAAGCAACACGGTAGATTTTCAATTTGATAAATCTACATTAGAACAAACTTTGATTGGTTCGGAAAATATATCGGAAGATGATTTTGAAATGGAATTAATGGAAACCGAAAAACAACCGGAAAAAGAATTACCATTAAAAGAGAGCAACAATTTATTACAAGCTGAAAAAACCGAGGAAAAAATAAAACAAGTTGATGAATATATAAATAAACTTAAGAATAAAACAACATCCGATACCGAAACGGATAAAACCACAAATAACAAAATATTAAAAAACGAAAATAATTCGGAAGAACAATTACCCGAACAAACCCTAAAAGAAGACATTACACTTAGCGAAAACAACAACGAAGAAATTGAAGAAGTATTTACAGATTTATCTTATCTAACAAAAGAAGATATAGACGAAGAACCCACAAAAGAAATAACGGAAACAAAAACCGATAAAAATAAAACAACTGACCCCACCCCCGTAAATACCGAAAACAAAATTCAAAAAGAAACATTGGAAAATAAAGAAAACATTTTTGACAATAACTTGGAAAGTAACATATTAACCAAAACAGAAATAGTTTCGGATAAAAAAGTATTAACACCAGTTTCAACTTTAAAAGAAATAATTGCCAAAGAAAATATGTCTTCAATAATCGAAACGATTTTTGATTATGACATGGAAGACTATCAAAAAATACTAAACAAAATTTCGGAAACTAAAACTTCCCGAAAAGCAATAAACATAATAAACGATTATTGTAAACAAAACTATCTGAATTTAACTAACCCTGAAGTACAAAAATTCAAAGCCATAATTTCCGGCTACTTTAATAAAAAATAATTTAATGTTTATTGATTTTGCCGAAATATTCGTTAAAGCCGGTAACGGTGGAAACGGTGCCGTTGCGTTCAGACGTGAAAAATACGTTCCTAAAGGCGGACCTTCGGGCGGAAACGGAGGGAAAGGCGGAGATGTAATTGTAATGGCAGATTCAAATTTACACACCCTGCTCGATTACAGATATAAAAAAAAATATATAGCCCAAAACGGTGCCAATGGAGCGGCTTCGCTTAAAGACGGAAAAAACGGAAAAGATTTAATAATCAAAGTCCCGGTTGGAACTATTATTAAAAACAAAACAAACGGAAAAATAATTGCGGACTTAAATAAAAATAAAAGTAAATTCATTTTAGCCAAAGGAGGTAAAGGAGGTAAAGGTAACAGTAATTTTGCCAGCCCAACAAATCAAACACCACGCTATGCCGAAGAAGGAAGGGAAGGAGAAGAACTGGAAATATCTTTAGAACTGAAATTAATTGCTGATATCGGTTTGGTTGGTTTCCCAAATGCAGGTAAATCAACTTTAATTTCAAAAATTTCCTCTGCAAAACCTAAAATTGCCGATTATCCTTTTACTACGCTAAAACCTAATCTTGGTATCGTAAAATATAAAGAATACAAAAATTTTACCGTTGCCGATATTCCGGGCATTATCGAAGGTGCTCACCTTGGAAAAGGTTTGGGACATGAATTTTTGAAACACATTGAACGAACAAAACTCCTTCTAATTGTTATAGATATAACTTCCGCCAACATTTTGGAAGATTATAATACACTTTTAAATGAATTAAAATCCTATAGTAATATTTTGGCACAAAAAGAAAAAATTTTAGGACTATCCAAAATAGACCTTGTAACAAACAAAAAACAAAAAATTATAAAAAGGTCTTTAGAACAGAACATTAATCAAAAAATAATTTTATTCTCTGCCGTAACCAATAAAAATATAAACGAATTATTAGATACTTTATGGCACAAAATAAAATAATACTCCACTATTTTTCTATTGAATGAATGGGAAAAATATTTATCATAATTTGTTTTAATAAAAAAATTCGTAGATTCATCCGGTTATGTTACTTGAAGTTAGAATTAATATTATATAATTTTATAATTCTCTAAAAAAAATTTTGGCGGGGTAGCTCAGTTGGTTAGAGCAGTGGAATCATAATCCACGTGTCGGGGGTTCGAATCCCTCCCCCGCTACAAACATTTGAGGAAAATTATGTACACATTTTTAATTACCGTTTCAATCATTATTGCTATTTTATTAATCATTGTTGTTCTTTTACAAGCCAGTAAAGGCGACGGACTTTCCGGCACAATCGGCGGTGGTGTTGGCGGTTTCGGTACCGCATTCGGCGCAAGAAGAACGGCTGATTTCCTAAGTAAAGCCACTTGGTGGTTGGGCGGAAGTTTAATGGTTTTGGCAATTATAATTAATCTTTTCTTTTTACCCGGACAAACAACCAAAGGTGAAAGAGAAAGCATTATTCAAAGTTCCAGTTCGCAAACCGTACCCTCCACACCGGTTTTACCCAAAGAAACCTTACCGAAAGAAAACAAAAATTTACCCGAACCTAACAGCAAAAAATAAAAATTTTAAAAGGCGGAATGTGTAACTAATTTTCCGCCTTTAAATTCCATTTAGAATATTTTTTTTTGACTTTAGAAATATAAAAGTTATTTTGAACTTTAAATTTTTCTTCAATTGTGGAACTTACTTATTATGAACAAAACAAATTTACCCCAAAAAGCTTATGAAAATTCCGAGTTTATCAATTCAGTTAATGCTCGACCACTAAGGATACTTGCTGAATTTTTGGAACCGGAATACCGTTTTAAGAAAAATAATATAGTTGATACAATTGTATTTTTCGGTTCTGCAAGATTACGTTCCCTAAAAGAAGCAAAAAAATTATTAAAGGAATTTAAGAAAACACATAATGTAAATTCGCGAAATTATAAAAAACGATTAAAAGAGTTACAAACTTTGGTTAAAAACTCTCGATATTATGAAGATGCAGTTAAATTATCGGAAAAGCTTACAAATTGGTCTATGCATTTGCCAACAAACGAAGAAAAAAGATTTATTATTTGTAGCGGTGGTGGACCCGGTATAATGGAAGCCGCCAACAAAGGCGCAAAAAAAGCCGGAGGTTATTCTATCGGGTTAAATATAAGTATTCCTTACGAACAATTTGTTAATAAATATGTTAAAAAAGAATTGGCTTTTGAATTTCATTACTTTTTTATGCGTAAATTCTGGTTCGCTTATTTAGCTAAAGCTTTAATTATTTTTCCCGGCGGTTTCGGTACTTTGGATGAATTTATGGAAATTTTAACGCTAATCCAAACAGGTAAAATAAAAAAAGAAATGAAAGTTATTATTTACGATAAAAATTATTGGAATAATATAATTAACTTTCAAGCTTTACTTGATAATGGAATGATAAACAAAAAAGATCTTAAGTTAGTTGACTTTTGCAGCAGTGTTGATGAAATGTTCGAAAAAATTATTGCACATTTCGAAAAATTCTATTTGCATAAAAACGGGAATAAAAAAACCGGTTGAATAACCGGTTTTAATTCTTAGATTTTAAATTCTCTTTATATGCTCGCCGTTTCGCTTTAATTCGTTCCATTCTTTTTTCTACCGATGGCTTTGTAAAAAAAGCTCTTTTTTTATATTCCTTTAAAATGCCGGAACGTTCGTATTTTTTCTTAAATCGTTTTAACGCTCTATCAATATTTTCATTTTCTGAGATGTTTATTCCTACCAATTTTTACCACCTGTTTCTAACTTTATTTAATAAAAAATTATAGCTTTAAATTTACACAATAACATAACTTTTGTCAACACTTATTGTTACCTAAACAATAAACCAAATTTTTTAGTAGCAATAAAACAAAGCGGGAAAGGTATTAAAAAAAATTTATTACTTTAAATAATTAAAAAAATTATGTTATTTTGTCAGGCAAATAATTTATAATTCTCATTAAATTATAAAATAATCACTAATTAGATTTAATATATTTCCTGTATGGGGTTTTTATGGATTTTTCCAATGATTTTTACAGTGAGGATTCAAATTCTTATTTTGATGACGAACAATTAAAATCGAAAGTAAAAGAGTGTAAAAAATATATTACAAGTGGCCAAACAGTTGCTTATTTGGAAAATATAGAAGAAACAATACAACTTTGTTTAGAATACGATTTTGTTGAAGACGGCATATTTTTAGTTGAAGCCGCTCTGGAAATTTCACCTTATAGTTCGGAACTGTGGCATGCAAAAGGAATATTTCACAACAATCAATTTGATTTTGAAGCGGCATATAACTCGTTAGAAAAAGCTCTTTCGTTAAATCCGACGGACGTTGAAGCTATGATAAATAAATCCATTGCAGAAGATAATTTAGGACTTTGGGATAATGCTATTAAATCTTTAGAAGCTGCTTTAAAATTAGAACCTCACAACGAAGAAGCTATTTTTAATTTGGGAATTCTGTATGAAAGAAAAGACGATTATAAAAAAGCTATTCAGTATTTTAATCAAACCGTTGTCTTAGACGAAAAATATACCGATGCATGGTATGAATTGGGTTACTGTTACGAAAGCAATAATCAATTAAAAGAGGCACTGGAAGCGTACGGAAAATTTTTAGAACTGGATCCATACAGTGCCAGCGGAAGATACAATACGGGAATTGTTTATCTTAAACTTGCGGATAATTCCAAAGCGGCTAATTGTTTTGAATTAGCAACGGCGATTAATAATAATTTTACAAATGCATGGTATAATGCCGGTATTGCTTACTTAAATTTAAATAGATTAATTGATGCTAAAAATGCCTTCTTAAAAGCATTTACTTTAGACCCTTTGGATAAAGCAATAGCATTAAATTTAGCTCAAACATACGAAGCCATTGGAGATGACGACTCTGCTATAAAATATTATAATGCAACAATAAATATTAATAAACTTTCCATCGATGCTTATATTGGCAGAGGTAATTGTTTTGCCAGAAAAAATAACTATAATTTGGCTCTTGAAAATTTTGCCATGATTTTGAAAATAAATTTATCTAAAAACACCAAAGTTGTTTCTCATAAAAAAAATAATGAAAAAATTGCAGCTATATTTGATAAAATAAATTATTATTCCGCCCTTACAAATTTATCGGCTGAAGAATTAAATGATTTTGCGAATGCATATTTTGATTTGGGCAATTGGGAAAAAGCGTTGGACGTTTTTAAAAACTCGGTTAAACTAAATGCCGAAAATTCTAGAGCTTATTATGGCAAGGCACTTTGCTTAATTATGTTAAACAAATACCGTGATGCAATAGAAAATTTACTAATTGCTTTTGAATTAAACCCTAATTTGGAAAATGTATTTTTAGAAAAATTTCCCGAATTAGATTCAACTCAATTGTATATTAAAATAACAAGTATGTTATAAAATATAATGCAACTAACCGATCAAATAAATCACGAAACTCAAATTGTGGGAATTATCGGACACCCGTTAAAACATTCCTTTTCACCACAAATGCATAATATGACTTTCGTAAATCAAAAGTTAAATTGTATTTATTTACCTTTTGATATTCCGGTTGCAAATCTTAAAGATGCCCTTAGAAGCTTAATTGTGCTTGGGATTAAAGGCGTTAATGTAACAATTCCTCACAAAGAAAGAATTATCCAATATTTAGATCATGTTTCCGAAGCCGCTTCATCTGTTGGTGCGGTTAATACCATTGTTAATCAGTCCGGACAACTCTACGGTTACAACACCGATGTTGACGGAATAATTGAAACACTTTTGCCATTTAAAAACGAACTTATTAGAAATACCGCAACAATCATAGGAGCCGGCGGTGCTGCAAGAGCCGTATTGTACACCTTGATAAGACATTATAAAATCGGGAAAGTTAATGTAATTAACAGAACCGAAGAAAGAGCCGAATCTTTAAAACAATATTTCAAAGAAAAAATGCATTTTGAAAACATAGATACTTTTGAACTAATGGCAAAAGAAAATTTGGATATCTATAAAGCTTCCAAGTTAATTGTTAATGCAACATCAATCGGCTTATATCCGAATGTTGATGATACTCCTACCGATCTTACCGATTCTTTTAATTCCAATCAAATTGTTTTGGACTTGATATATAATCCCATTAAAACAAAATTTTTAAAACTTGCCGAATCTGGCGGAGCAAAAATTATTAGCGGATTAAAAATGTTTGTTGTGCAAGGTGCAAAATCTTATGAACTTTGGACTGATAAAACAATGGACATCAATAAAACTTTTGAAGAATTAAGTAAAAAAATTTAGATTTGCTTCGTAAATTTTTTAAATCTCTCCATAGCGGTTTTTAATTCATCCATACTTTTGGCATAAGTTAATCTTATATAATTTTCCATTCCAAATGCACTGCCGGGTACCGTAGCCACGTGAGCTTCGTTTAACATATTCAAACAAAACTCTTTGCTTGTTTTTATATTTGAAGACGAACTTAATATTTTTTCTATATTTATAAAAAAATAAAAAGCACCTTCAGGCAAAGTAAACGAAACACCTTGAATATCGTTTAAGTATTCCGCAACAAAATTTCTTCGTTTTTCAAAAATTTCTCTTTGGTCTTCAACACATTGCTGAGAACCGTTAAGAGCCGCAATAGAGGCATATTGAGAAATTGTACATGCATTTGATGTACTATGGCTTTGTATTTTGCCCATACCGGAAATTACTTCTCTTGGGGCACACGCATATCCTAATCTCCAACCGGTCATTGCATAAGCTTTGGATACACCATTAATAATGATTGTATTGTTTTTAATTTTTTCTCCGAAACTCGAAACGCTTGTATATTTCAACGAATCGTAAATTAACTTCTCATAAATTTCATCGGAAAAAATTATTATATTATTTTTTAATGCAACTTCAATTATATCCGATAATTCGGTTTTATTATAAACTGAACCTGTGGGATTGCCCGGGTTACAAAACAATAAAGCTTTGGTTTTTGAAGTGATATTTTCTTCGAATTCTTTTGCGGTTATTTTAAATTTATTTTCAATTTTTGTATTAACAATGTGGGGTTTACCTCCGGCTAATTTAACCATATCTATATAAGAAACAAAATATGGCGCCGGAATTATAACTTCATCTGATGGAGCAATTAGAGTTTGAATGGAATTGTACAAAGCTTGTTTGGCACCAACAGTAACAATTATTTCTTCAGTTGAATAATTAGCATTAAACTCTTTTATAAATTTTTGTTGAATCGCCTTTTTTAATTCCATAATACCGGTGGTTTTTGTATATCTGGTTTTTCCGGTTTCTATTGCTTTAATTCCGGCTTGTTTTATATGTTCGGGTGTTGGTAAATCGGGTTCACCAACAGAAAGATTTATTACATCAATACCACTATTTTGCATTTCTATTGTTTTGGCCGAAACTGCCATTGTTCCGGATAATGTAATATTTTTAATTCTTTCCGTAATCATAAGCTTATGCTCTTTCTTTTATGTTTTGGGAGTTGTAAATATAATAATTTCATTATCAATAATTCTCTGAAATCATATTGAAATTATTATTTTTTTAATAAAAGGAATATTTCCAAAAAGATTTTACAAAACTATACGTTGTAAAAAAGTATGCTTTTATTTGTTTAATATTTTCAATGCTTCTTTTATTAGTTCTTCAATAGATAAAGAAGGATTTTTTTCCAGAATTATTCCGGTGGTTTGCTCGGCTGTTTTTTGTTTGTAACCAAGCCCTAAAAGAGCGGCAATTGCATCATCTTTAACGGCAAATTTTGAAAAACCCGAACCGGATTTGTCTTCGGGAACAACTTTGTAAATTTTATCTTTTAATTCAACAATCATTCTCTCGGCTGTTTTTTTGCCAATACCCGGTATTGAAACCAAACGTGTAATATTATTATTTGTTATCGCATTTCTAAATTCGTTTACTTCTATACCGGATAAAATACTTATGGCAAGTCTTGGCCCAACACCGTTTACTCCTATTAAAATTTCGAACAATTGTTTTTCCGGTAAAGAAAAAAAACCGAATAAATTCAAAGCATCTTCTCTAACGGAAAGATAGGTATATAGAGATATTGTGGAATTTTCTTCGGTTAGTTTTTCAAATGTATTAACTGAAATGTTTACCGAATATCCAACACCGTGCACGTCAAGTAAAACCTGAGTGGGTTTTTTTGTTATTATCTTTCCTGTTAAGTATCCTATCATTGTTAATTAAAGATTATTCTATTATTTTTTCCGGATTATTTTTAACAAAATCTTTCCAACTGTTTTTTGTTTTTGTATAAGGATTGGATTTAACGGCATAACAAAGAGCTGCTGCAAGCGCATCGGTTTCATCGTATTTAAGTTTTTGTTTTTTTAAGTTTAATAATTTAAATATCATATATTGAACTTGTTCTTTTGATGCCGCTCCGTTCCCAACAACAGCTTTTTTAATTTCTCTGGGTGAATATTCCGTAACAACCAAATTATGATTTGCAGCAGCCAACATTGCAATGCCTCGCACATAACCGATTTTCATAGCTGATTGTACATTTTTACCATAGAAAGCAGATTCTATACAAAAAATATCGGGGTTGTTTTTTTTTATAATTTTATTTAATTCCGTATATATAAATTTTAATTTCTCGGATAATTCTTCCGTAGCGGAGGGTTTTATTATTCCGGACGTTTTATATCCGATTGTATTTTTATTTTTGTGTACAATTCCAAAACCGGTTAATATTGTTCCGGGATCAATACCTAATATTATCATTTCAACTTATTATATTTTATTCAACATCAATAAATTCTGCATTAGAGTAAACATTTTGAACATCGTCATTATCTTCAAGGGCATCAATCATTTTAATTAATTTTTCCGATGTTTCTCCGCTTACTTCAACAGTATTTTTTGCTATCCATTGTAAAGAAGCATTTTCAATATCAAGCTTAGCACCGATAAGAGCTTTGCGAACATTTTCAAAATCTTCAATGGCGGTAGTTATTTCAAAAAATTCTTTTTCGGTTTGAATATCTTCGGCTCCGGCTTCTAATACCAACTCCATAATGTCGTCTTCCGTTTTGCCTTGTAACGGTAATGTAATAATGCCTTTTCTATCAAACATCCAAGCAACGGAGCCGGTTTCACCAAGACTACCACCGTGTTTGCTAAAAGAATGTCTAATTTCGGCAACGGTTCTGTTTTTGTTATCGGTAAGGCTTTCTACCAAAACGGCAACACCGCCAGGTCCGTAACCTTCGTATGTAAGTTCAAGATAGTTTGCTCCTTCAACTTCTCCGGTTGCTTTTTTAATTGCACGTTCAATGTTATCCATTGGCATATTTGCCGATTTTGCATTATCAACAGCCAAACGTAAACGTGGATTACCATCTATATCGCCTCCGCCTTGACGTGCTGCAACTGTAATTTCTTTTATAAGTTTAGTAAATATTTTTCCTCGTTTAGCATCTTGAGCCGCTTTTTTTCTTTTTATGGTTGACCACTTTGAGTGACCCGACATATTTAACTCTCCTTATAGAATTTATATACTTGATTTTGGTTTTATTTTATAATCTTTAACACGCAATTGCGGGAATGTTCTTCCGTCTCTAACAATTTTTTCAATTGTAAATACAATATCTACCAAATCTTTTTCTTTTTCAACTTCATAAACAAATTTTCCCAAATTAAATCCTATTGCATCAAAAACTTTTTCTATACCGTTTTGCGAAAATGTTGCAACAAAATGATTGGTACCAACAATTCTTGGTGTTGAAATAACTTTAACATTTTCCGCCATAAAAACCGGTCTCATGTTACCCGGGCCAAAGGGTGCAAACTGGTCTAAAATTCTTACAAATTTCGGTGTAATTTCATGAAAAGATATTTTTGCATCCACTTTTATTTCGGGTACAATTTCATTTTCTTTCATACTTTCTTTTAACACTTTGTTAAAACAGTTTCTAAAAATATCAATTTTATCAATATCAATTTCCAGCCCTGCAGCCGCTTTGTGTCCGCCAAATTGCCTTACATGTTCTTTGCATTGTTCAATTGCTTCATAAATATTAAATCCCGGAATACTTCTGGCGGAACCTTTGGCAACTCCATCGATAGTTGTTAACATAATGGAAGGTTTGTGAAATTTTTCTACCATTCTGGAAGCAACAATACCAACAACACCGGGGTGCCAAGAATCATTATGCAATACAATTCCAAGATTTTCTTTCATATCGTCATCTTGATTAATAAGTTCCAATGCGTGTGAAAAAGTTACTTCGTCAATTTTTCTTCTTTCAAGATTTTCAGATTCTAGTATTTGTGCTAATTTTTTTGCTTCTTCCTCATTTTCACTAACAAAAAGTTCAACAGCTCTAATTGCATCGCCTAATCTGCCAACGGCATTTATTCTTGGTGCAATGGTAAATACAATTTGACCTGCAGATAAATTTCCATGTTGCATTCTGGAAATTTTTATCAGTTCTTTTATTCCCGGTCTAGGATTTTCATTTATAGCTTCAATACCTTTTCTAACAAGAATTCTGTTTTCGTCGGTTAAAGAAACTATATCTGCCGCTGCAGCAATAGCAACCAAATCAAGGTATTTAAAAGCCATTTCCTTTTTACCGAATCTATCTGCAATAGCGCGTACCAGTTTAAAAGCAACACCAGCGCCGGATAGAAATTTAAATGGATATTTGCACCCCGGTTTAATGGGGTCCAAAATTGCATAAGCATTCGGTAAAGAATCTTTCGGTTGATGATGATCACAAATGATTGTTTCCATTCCCATGGTTTTTGCATAATCAATTTCCTCAACTGCAGTAATACCGCAATCTACCGTAATAATTAAATCGGCATTTTGTTTTCTAACGTTATCAATGCCTTCGAACGATAATCCGTATCCGTCCGTTAATCTGTTTGGAATAAAAACAAAAGCATTGGCACTTAATTCTTTTAAAAACATATAAAGAATTGCGGAAGAGCAAGTTCCGTCAACATCATAATCTCCGTATATACATATTTTTTCGTTGTTTGTTATTGCATTTATAACTCTTGTAGCGGCTTTTTCCATATCATCCATAAGATATGGATCGTGTATTTCTTCTATATCCGGACGAAAATATTTTTTAGCTTCAAAAAAATTTGTAACGCCGCGTTGGATTAATAATTCGGCAAGAACGTTAGATATATTCAAACTATCTGCCAAAGCTAAAACAGCATTTTTATCGGAGGGTTCTTTTAATGTCCACTTTTTTTTAAGCATTTTCTCCCATATCCGGAAGAAAGATTAATAATTCAAACCTATAAGCCGAATTCTGTAATTCCGCTTGAAAACGGAACGGCAATTATTTATCTAGGTTTTCAATTACTTGAAAACTCGAGCGGTTTACCCGAAAGTAAAGAACGGACAATTCTCTTACTTAAAAAATAAGTAAAACTTTCTGCTTAACCTTGCACCAAGTGGGGTTTACCCTGATTCCGATATTACCGGAACTCTTTTAACAAGACCATCGGTATTACTACCGATGCGGTAGGCTCTTACCCTGCCTTTTCACCCTTACCCCACAAAAGCGGGGCGGTATTTTTTCTGTGGCACTTTCCGTAACTAATAATTTGCATTATTAGCCCCCGGGCGTTACCCGGCACTTTGTCCTTTGGTGTTCGGACTTTCCTCTACTCGCGTTGTAAAAATCCGAGTAGCAATTGCCCAGCTTGAATCATCAATCTTTCTTCTACTTTTTTAATTAATTTTTTCATTTTCAAATCGGTAACAATATACGAAAAGTTTATATTTTTTTTATAATATTTTTCTTTCAACCCAAATTATGCATTAAAATTTAGAAATTGTTTATAAAAATCTAATATGAAATAAGTTAAAGAGACTTTTTATTTAACCCTTACTAAATGTTATGCTTTAGAATAATTGCTTTATTACAATGGTTTAGAGCTATTCTGTTTTTCTATTGTATAATTCGGGTTCAATATATTTTTTATCTTTATTTTTACTTACTTTTTAACAAAAACAATTTATCCGATGTTCCTTTTAGAAGTTTTATTTCGGTAATCTTTTATGCTTCTATAAGACTTAATTCATTCCCTTTTCTTTAAATCGTTTATACTATTAATTTGTTTTTACTTGTTAACTAAATTTTAATTTTATATGTTTTAATCGGAAAATTTATTCTTCTTATTTAGTTTTAGTCTAAATAAGAATCATCAAGTTTCAATAAAATAGGAAATAATATAAATGAGTGATTTTGAAAAAACCAATGTTGTCTCTTTAGATGTTCGCCCTATAATTCAATCGGGCAACGACCCGTTTAATGAAATTATGGAAAAGATTAAAATCTTAAAAGATGATCAAACCTTGGAAATTATTAATATTTTTGAGCCCATACCTTTAATAAATAAATTAAAATCGATGGGTTATTCTTCTTTTACGGAACGCCCGAACGACGGAACTATCCGCACATATTTCAAAAAAAATTTGTCCGGCACTTTAAATAGAAAAATTTCGGAAATTAAGGAATCCGACAAAGATACTTTTCAAAGAAAATTAGAATCATTCGGAGAAAATATCAGAACCGTTGATGTTAGACATCTTGAAATGCCGGAACCTATGGTTACAATTTTAAAAGAAGTTGAAACTTTAGATGATAAAACCGTTTTATTTGTTCAACATAAAAAAATTCCGCAGTATCTTTTGCCGGAATTACAAGAAAGAAATTTTTCGGTTCTGTATTACAAAATTAATCCTAATAATGTTCAATTATTGATTTTTAGGAAATAATATTTATGGATAACTTAAAGACCGATAATGCTCCTTCTATTTCGGTTGTAAAACCACACTTTATTTTTGCAGCTATAGATTTTTTTGTTTTAGCTATATTAATTGTTTTGGCAAATAAAAATTTATTAAACTCTTATTTCGATGAAAAAATTATTGCCATAACCCATATTGCAGTTTTAGGTTGGGGAACTATGGTTATTATAGGGGCTTTATATCAACTTATTCCAATAATTTTTGAAGTATCTCTTTTTAGTGAAATTCTGGCTAAAATTAATTTTTGGATATTTGCTGTTAGTATTTTTCTTCTCAGTTATTCTTTTTGGATAAACGCTTTTTCCACCCTTTTAATTTATGCTTCCATTATGTTATTAATTTCTTTACTTATGTTTATTACCAATGTTTTGTTAACACATCGTAAGTCGAATAAAAAAAACATTCAAGCAAAATTTATTATTACTTCGATATATTGGTTATTGGCTACGGTAATATTCGGAACATTAATTGCATTTAATTTTCGTTTTCGGTTTTTCCCGGAAACTCATCTGCATTATCTGAAAATTCATGCTCATTTAGGGTTGATAGGTTGGTTTTTATTATTGATTGTTGGAGTTGCTTCCACTTTAATTCCGATGTTTTTTATTTCTCATAACTTGAATGAAAATAAATTGAAATATTCTTTTTACTCGATAAATGCAGGTCTTATAGGTTTAATAATTGATTGGTTTTTGTACAATCAAAATAAACTTGTTTGGATAAATTGGTTTCTTGTTTCTCTTGGAATATTTTTTTTCTTTTCTTATTCTGTAGATTCTTATAAACAACGGTTACGAAAAGTATTAGATGTTGGAATGAAACACACTGTAATTTCCGTATTATCTGTTTTGATTCCGGTTTTAATAAGTTTTATTATTTTAACATTTAATTCCGGAAATTTATTTTTAAAAAGAATTACAACCTACTACGGCTTTTCAATTATATTCGGTTTTATAACATCACTTATATTAGGACAAACATATAAAACATTACCTTTTATAATTTGGCTCGAAAAATATAAACCGTATGTTGGCAAAGTAAAAACACCTATGCCAAAAGATTTATATTCTGAAAAAATTGCCGAGTTTCAGTTGTATTTTTATTTGCTGTCGGTTACGGTTTTAAGTTTGGCTTTATTATTGTCTTCATCTGTTTTAATATCTACCGGCAGCTATTTATTTTTAATAACGGCTGTTTTATATAATTACAATTTATTTAAAATAGTATTGCATAAAACAAACATAAAGGCTTTATAATGGAAAATATCGAAAAAGTAAAAAAGCATATATTGGAAATTCTAAAAAATGTAATGGACCCGGAAGTGGAACTAAACATTGTTGATTTGGGATTAATATATAATTTGGATTATGACGGTGAAAAAAAAGTGAACATTATAATGACATTATCTACCCCAGCTTGTCCGCTTGGAGACGCAATTATAATAAATGTAAAGGAAAGCATAAAAAAACATTACCCTGATTTTGAAGTAAATGTTAATTTGGTTTACGACCCTCCGTGGAATCCGAGTATGATTTCTACCGAAGGGAAAGCGAAATTAGGAATGTAGTTTTGTTGGTACAACAATAATATTACTTTACAGACTACTTATTTTTTTATTTGTTTTTTCGCGAAGTTGTTCCAAAGATTCTTCGCTTAACATGTGGATTGTTTCGTCTCTAATTGCTCCCCATCTTTCGTGAACGGGACATGGGTGTTCGTCGCTACAATTCGGGAAACCCAGTACACACGTAGTAAAAGATTCAAGCCCGTCAATTATTTCAACTATTTCAATCAGTTTAATATCTTTCGGTTCTCTTGCTAAAAAAAAGCCGCCGTTTTTACCTTTTTTAGAACCGATAATTCCACTACGTGTTAATGTTTGCAACATTTTAGAAACAAACTCTTTAGGTACTTTTAACTCTTTAGATACTTCATAAGCATTATAAACATTTTTACCTTTTTTAACAGATAAAAAAAGTACCGCTTGAATAGCCAATTCACATTTTTTCGAAAAGATTACTGTCATATAGAAAAATTTTTTTTCTTAAAAATACAAAAAAAGACATTAAGAATCATTTTCATCAAAGTATTAAAATTTAAAATATTAAGATTTATTATTGGAAAGTAACAATAAGTTATTGTATTCCGAATAAAAAATTTTTATACTTTTCAAAATTCGGTTATATTTTTTCACCGGATTGTTTACCTTCGGTAAGATTATTATAAAATCTTTGTGTCGGATAAGCTAAATCAATATCATCATGTTTTGCAAATTCTTCTAAAATTGCTTCCCAAATTATTTCTTCATTACTTCTTCTTTGACGAACATGACATAAAAATCTTAAAGTTAGCATTACACCGCTATCTTTAACCGATGTATATACAATGGGAGTTAAAGTATTATAAAAAATCATAAATCTTTTGGCAGCTTTTTTAATTTGTTCTTCCGCTTCTTTACTTAAATTTAGTGTTTTGGATTTAATAATTTCGGTAAGTATGTTTTTTGCTTTTTTCCAATTGCTTTCGAAAGTAACCAACACCGGAATTTCATTCCAAATATATTCAAAGCCTACAGTAAAATTAGCTTGCGGTTTTTTAAAGATTGTTCCGTTTGGTACATGAATAATTCTGCCAGTACTTTGATCGGCATCTACCCAATTGCCAATTTCGATTATTGAAAATTGAAAAATCCTTACATCTATTACATCGCCCCTAATATTTCCAATTTCAATTCTATCACCAACGGAAAAAGGTTTTCTTGTTAATATAAAAACCCAACCGGCAAGATTAACCAACAAATCTTGAAACGCAATTGCCAAACCAGCCGAAAGCAATCCGAAATATGTACCTATGGAATCAAACGCTCCGAACCAAATTCGCGTTAGTATTAAAAGTAATATGAATACCGTAATATAAGTTGTAGATTTTTGCCATTGATATCTTACGGAAACATCATCAATTTTTTCCAATACAAATTTTTTAACCGATCTATCAAAAATCCACCAAATTATTATAAAAATCAAACTTGTTAAAAGTTTTGATTGCACTGCTGCACTAATGCCTAAATATTTTTGAAATAATTCGGTCATATTTTACCAATAAAAATTTTTATGTTTTTGAAATTATGTAATAACAAAAATAAATCAATCTCTTGTTAAAACATAATGATAATTAAAAAATTTATTTATTGAATTAAATTTATTAGGTAACATACATTTTTATTATATTAAAAAATAAAATTTTAATTTTCCTCACTAATAAATTTCAGGCCATAAAATGAAAATTTTTTTTATTCTATATATATTCTTGTTATCTTTGATTAGTTTATCAAAAGCACAAAATGCAAATTTATACGTTCCGCTAAATATACAAAAAGCCATAAAAAAAGGTACACGTTCATATAACGGAACTCCGGGACCGAATTACTGGCAAAATCATTCCGACTACAAAATTAAAGCTAAGGTTTTAACCGATAGCAGCTACTTGATTGGTAAAGAAACTATAACTTATTTTAATGATAGCCCAGATACATTAAAAAAAATTGTATTAAGAATTTACCAAGATATTAACAAAAAAAGTGCTTTAAGAGATTGGTATGTTCCTCCGGAAAAATTAAATTCCGGTGTTAAACTTAATTACATTTTAATAAACAAAGATACCATTGATTTAACACCGCAAAGCAAAGAGTTTTTCAGAGGTTCAACAAATGCCGTTATTAAATTAAAAAATAATTTAAATCCCAAAACAAAATTAATAATTAAAGTAAGTTGGCAATTTAAAATACCCGAAACCCTTAAAATACGCATGGGAAGTTACGGCAACGGCAATATGTTTATATCCTATTGGTATCCGCAAGTTGCGGTTTATGATGATATTGACGGTTGGGATATGATTGATTACAAAGGTACGGTAGAATTTTATAACGATTTTTCAAACTACAATGTTGAAATAGACTTACCCAAAGGTTATTTGATTTGGGCTACCGGAGAATTACAAAATGCCAAAGAAAATTTACGAAAAGATATTTACAATAGATACCAACTGGCAAAAAACTCCGATTCGGTTATCAATATTATTACTCAAAAAGATTATAAAAAAGGTAGTGTAACGGCAGAAAATATTTTTAATACATGGAAATTTAAAGCCGAAAATGTAACGGACTTTTCCTTTGCAATAAGCAAAAGTTATAATTGGAGCGGAACAAGTGTTATTGTAGGAAGGGAAAATAAACACAGAGTTCTAACTGATGCGGTTTACAGTGATACGGCATATAACTGGAATAAAGCCCCTGAAATTTCAAAAATTTCCATAAAATACCTTTCTAACAAACTACCCGGTTACGCGTATCCTTATTCTCATATAACTTCTTTCTGCAACGGTTCAAAAGGCGGTGGAATGGAAACACCTATGATGACAAACGATGGAGCACCTAAAAGTAAAATAAGTCTCACCGGTTTACTTTCTCATGAAATATCTCACAGTTACTTCCCTTTTATTATGGGAATAAACGAAAGGAAATATGCATGGATGGACGAAGGCTGGGCATCATATTTCCCTCGAGAAATTGTTGACCATTACATCCCGGGTTATGATTACTGGCAAAACAGAGTAAAAGCTTACCAACTTTTTGCCGGTAATGAAAGTGAACTTCCTCCGATTGTTCCTTCATATAGCAATAAGGGTCGTTACTTTCGAACAGCTTTTTACAACCGGCCTACCAATGCATACAGAGAATTGGAAATTTTATTGGGTAGAAAATTATTTAAAAAAGCATTGCTGGAATATATCAATCGCTGGCACGGAAAACATCCTATCGCTTACGATTTCTTTTTTACTTTTAATAACGTTGCAAACGAAAATTTAACATGGTTTTGGAAACCTTGGTTCTTTGATTTCGGTTATCCGGATTTGACAATTAAAAGCGTAAAACAAATTAACGATGAAATTTTTATTGATATTGCAAAAATCGGTAATATCCCCACAAGAATTTTCTTAACTATAAATTTTATTGACGGTAGTAAAAAAGTAATTAGCAAATCCGTAAGAAGTTGGATAAACAATAAAAACAAAGTAACTATCAAAACAAAAGCAAAGAAAAAAGTAAAAAGTGTAATTATAGGAAACAAACATATACCCGATGCAGTAAAAGAAAATAATATATTTACATTACCGTAATTTTTAAGATTTCATAATTAAAAAATAAGGAGTTTTTAGTGAAAAAAATATCAATATTATTATTAACAATTTTTCTGGTTTTAAGTTGTACGGATAATAAAAAAGCAAATGTTCAACATAAATCAAAAGTTACACTCGAAAAGAAAAACAAATCCGATATTGTTTGGTATTCCAACATAGAAGAAGCTGTAAATATTGCAAAGCAAAAAAACAAACCGATATTATTACAATTCTCCGGTTCCGATTGGTGCAAGTGGTGCATAAGATTAAATAACGAAGTATTACACACCAAAGAATTTTCCAATTATGCAAAAGATAACTTGATACTAGTTAATTTGGATTATCCGCGTTCAATACCGCAAACCGAACAAACCAAAGCTTATAATCAGGAAATGCTGCAAAAGTACGGCATCAGAGGATTTCCCACGGTTTTGCTTTTAGATAAAAACGGAAATGTATTACATCAAACCGGCTACCGTCCTGGCGGACCAATAGAATATATTAAACATATTAAACAAGTTTTGGAAAATTAAACAATATCCCCTTCAGATCCGAAGGGGTTTTGTTTTATTCAAATATAAATATAGATTTAAACCACTTATATTTTAGTTAGGATAATTTTATGGGAGCAATAGTTTATTGGGCTTTAATAAGAATTGTACTTTTGTTGCCTTTACTTTGGATTGCTCTTGATTATGTGGAATATAAATATTGGTGGGCTTTCTTTTCCCTTGCTTTTTATGGAATTGTAATTCAACCTATCATAATTCAATATAAACTATTTAAGGAAAAGAATAAAAAAATTATTTCGGATTCTATTTGTTCTTTCTGTAAACATTTTAACGAATCCGCCATACTATGTTTAAAACACGATGTACATCCAACCGAAGAAGTAATTCCATGCAACGGAATTGATTGGGAACCAAAAGAAACTTAGGTGAAATATTTCAATATAGCATCAAAAAAATAATAAGTCATTATTGCGGTTAATATAATCTTAATAAAGATTGTTAACAAACTGAACACAAAAGATACCAACCCTACCTTAAATGCTTCGGCTTGCGGTTTGCCGGAAAGTAATTCGCCGGTTATTGCCCCTATTAACAAACCGAAAATCATTCCCAACGGAGGGAAAAACAGACCAACTAACATACCAATTATTGCGCCCCAAACACCCAACTTTGAAGCATTATATATTTTGGCACCCATTATTGGCAAAATGTAATCAAGTAAATAAACAATTCCGGTTATAACGGCCATTGTAATTAAAAAATCGTTTTTCAAAATTGTTGGTTTAACAAATTTTAAAAGTAATAATGCTAAAAATCCCAGCGGGGGCCCAGGTAAGGCGGGAATAATACATCCTATAAACCCACTAACCAAAAGAATAACACCCAAAATAATTGCCGCCCCAAAAAACAAATCCATTTTTTTATATTTTATTTAAAGGATATATAAACTTAGTATATTAACAATTAAAATATGCTAAAAGTTTTAACTTTTTTTTACTAAATTTAAAAACAAAAATTACATTAACTTAAAATCGGAGGAAATATATGTCTTTAACAATGAAATACGGACCGGTAATAGATCTTTGTAACAGATACAATATGAAAGATGCGGAAGTTGCCGAAAGAGAAGAAGGATATTTAAAAATATACGGTATTGTAAATACGCAATATGAAAAAAATAAAATTTGGGATAAAATTAAAGAAATTGGAGGAAACGAACCAACCGATATTAAAGCGGATATTAGGATAGAACAAAAAGATTATTATCACATTCACAAAGTTGAAAGCGGCGATACGCTTGGTAAAATCGCAAAAGAATATTTGGGAGAAGCCGGAAAGTATATGGAAATTTTTAATATGAATAAAGACCAACTTTCCAATCCGGATTTAATTAAAGTTGGTCAAGAATTAAAAATTCCTTTTCCCGCATAAACTAAATTTTTAACTATTTTAATATTTATCACATGCCGTTCCTCTTTTTTGAACGGCATTTTATTATAAAAATGATTACTCTAAATTCATTTAAAAACTACACAGAATTTATTAAAAACAATAAAGCATCTTTGGTTTATTTTAGTACGCCGCATTGCAATGTTTGCAAAATATTAAAACCTAAAATAATAAATTTTATTAAATCCGAATTTCCTAATATAAAACTCGGATACGTTAACACAATAGAAGTGAAAGATGCCGCTGCACAAAATAATATTTTTACGGTACCAACAATTTTGTTTTTTTTAGAAGGAAAAGAATTTTTAAGAAAATCGCGTAACATTAGCATTGCGGAATTCAGAAAAGAATTGGAAAGACCTTATTCAATATTTTTTGGATAAAATTTTTTTTACTTTATCTTATACTAAATTTTTTTTATAAAAAATAATTGAAAAATGAAAAAAACCCTAACCGATCCTGCAATAAAATTTTTTATTATTGTTATTGGCTTGGTAGTACTTTTCGGAGTATTAAAGGAATTGCAACATATTGTTGTTCCTTTAATTATTGCTTACTTGTTGGTTTTTATTTTCGAACCTCTTAATACTTTTCTAATCGGTAAAAAACTTCCCAAAAGTTTTACTACAATTATAGATTTATTAATTATAATTGCTTTCTTTTGGGGGCTTTCAAGTTTTATAATAGATTCATTTAGCAGATTGGGAGAAGAATTACCATTCTACGAGCAAAAGTTAAACAACATAGTTCAAAATACGGCGGCTTCTTTTGGAATTACGGATGAAATGTTCAAAGATTTTAACATTGTGGAAATCCTTAAACGAATTGATTACGGAGGTATTGCAAGCGGATTGTTTACCTCTACTTTATCTTTATTTTCTGCGGGCTTTTTTATTCTCTTCTTTTTTATTTTTGTCAGTAGCAGCCATGAACGAATTATAAAAGCAATTAAAAAAAGATATATTAAAAGACAATCGGAAATTTCTTATACGATCGAAAAAAAACAAAATGAAAGTACGAAGGTCGAAAAAGCTACGAACGACCGTAAGAAAAAAATAGAAAAAACTTTTAAAGATATTACCGAACAAATACAAAGATATTTAGCCACCAAGTTTCTTATAAGTTTACTAACTTCCGTTCTTATAGGCTTAGTACTTTGGATTTTTAATATAGATTTTTTAATTGTTTGGGCGGTTTTAACTTTTTTCCTAAACTTTATTCCTAACATCGGCTCTATCATTGCTATTGTTTTACCAACGGTTATGACATTAATCCAATACGAATCGATTGGATATACTTTATTGGTTGCCGGCATTATTACAATTATTCAAAATTTAATAGGTAATATTTTGGAACCGAAAATTCTTGGTAACAAACTTGGTCTTAATCCATTAATAATTCTCCTTTCTTTATTACTCTGGGGTTATGTTTGGGGCATTGCGGGAATGTTTCTATCGGTACCAATAACCGCTGTTATAAAAATTATTATTTCAAATTCCGAATCAAGTAATTTACAATTTATGAGTGATTTAATGGAAAATTAAAATATAATTTTTTTATGTTTTTAACTTTTGTTAATATTTTTTACTAAACTATATTCATAATTTTTATTTATGGAGAGTTATTTATGAATAATTTGAATAAATCCGGTTATTTAACATTTATTATATTATTGCTTTTGGTATTAACAATTCAAAACGGTTGCACGGCAAAAGATTCCGAACCGGGACAAATAAAAAATGAAATTGCACGCAAAATAAATCACACAACTAAAACAGATTCATTCAGTATTTCAATTTCTAACGGCGGCGGATTTACAGGTCTTAAAAACGGATATACACTTAATAACACTGGTTTGGTAAGACGATGGCATCAATTATCTTTAGTAAAAGATACAACTATTTGGGAAATACAAACAGACGGAATTAAAACTAAAGAATTTAATGTTGAACTGAAAAATTCCGGTATTATCAATAAACAATATAATGAAAGAGGGAATACTACATTCCTATTAACATACAAACTGCCCGATACTACTTATAGTTGGAGTTGGACTGTTAAAAACGGCAAACAAAACATACCGCCCGAAATAAAAATTTGGTTCAAAAAATTAACCGATTTTCTAGTTTCCCTTAGAAACAACAAATAATCTTTTTAAAAAAATTCCGGAGATTAGGATGAAAATTAGAAATGTTTTTTTACTATTAATTTTTTCATTCGTTATTTCAAAGCCCATTATACCTCAAACAAATAATAAAAATACAATTAAAGGTTGGGAAAAGAAACAACACATAGTAAAACACTATAATAAAACAATTACAAAAAGTGAAATAAAAAGTATTAGTAATAAACTAAACAAAATCCTATTAAACAATGCACTAAATAAAAAAACGGAAAACAATCAATCTATTATAAAACTATTAATCAAATCCGGAAAACCCTATTTGGTTAATACAAAAAATGAATTACAAGGATTAAAAATTCATTGGTCTAAAAAAAGAAACACGCCTACCAATATATCTGGTTTCGATAAAAATATAAAATTAACGAAAACACAAAACATAAAAGCTTCGGAAACAGCACTTTCATTTATAGAGAAAAATAAAGAATTATTCCGTTTGAAAAATCCTAAACAAGAATTGATTGTTCAAAAAACATTAAAAGATAAACTTGGTAAAACACATGTTAAATTTACACAACAATATAGAGGTATTCCCTTTTGGAATGGTGAAATTGTTGTTCATACAAATCCAAACGGAAATATATATTATATAAATGCGCAATATTACAAAACACCGTTTGGAATTGATTTGAAATACAGAATAAGCAATAAACAAGCTATATTAATAGCAAAACAAAATTTAGAAACAAAAATTCCAATTACAAAACTTGATGCAGAGACAAAAAAATTTCTGCATTACCGCGATATAACCGCAACAAAATATATTTGGTACGATAACAACAATAAAAATCATTTGGTTTGGCATGTTCAAATAAGACCGAATATAAGAGATAATTGGTACTACTTTATAGATGCAAAAACCGGAGAGATATTAGAACATTATAATGCTACAAATTTTGACGGCCCTTTAACAGCTACGGCAACGGATTTAAATGGAATAAAACAAACAATCCACGTTTATAATGATAACGGTAAAAGTTATATGATAGATGCATCAAGAGATATGTGGCAAAACGGTCAAACCGATATTTTAAATGATCCGAAAGGTGCAATATTAACTATTGATGCAAGACAAAAAGATTTAACAAAAGACACAAAACTTTACCACGTTACAACAACCACTTCGGAATGGAACGATCCTGTTTCGGTTTCCGCCCATTATAATGCCGGTATTGTATATGAATATTATAAAAATACACATGGTAGAAATTCTATTGATAATCAAGGAAGCACAATTCTATCCGTAATTCATGTTACCGATAATGGAGAATCTATGGCAAATGCATATTGGAACGGAGCATTTATGATATACGGAGACGGTGGGAACTCGTTTTTGCCTTTGGCAGGTGCATTGGATGTTTCCGGTCATGAGATGACCCACGGAGTTATTCAACACACTGTTGCATTGGAATATAAATTTCAATCCGGTGCGTTAAACGAATCGCTGGCAGATGTATTCGGTGCAATGGTAGATAAAGATAATTGGCTTTTGGGAGAAGACGTAACCAAAACATCTTTTATACCTTCCGGAGCATTACGCAATATGGAAGACCCTCATAACGGAGGAACCAGCATAAACGACCCGGGATGGCAACCGGCTAATATGGACGAATATGTTAACCTAACAATTGACCAAGATAATGGTGGTGTTCATATCAATAGCGGAATCCCAAACCATGCATGTGCTTTAATTGGAAATGCAATAGGTAAAGAAAAAACCGAAAATATTTATTACCGCATTCTTAACGAAAAATATTTAAATACTAAATCTCAATTTATAGATATGAGATTAGCTCTTATTCGTGCCGCTTCCGATTTATACGGAGAAAACTCAACTGAAGTTGATGCGGTTAAACAAGCTTTTGATACCGTTGGAATATTAGACGGAAACGGGACAAAACCTCCGGAAGATTTACCTCCTGTTAATGGAGACGAATGGATTGCCGCAGTTAATGCCGAAAACAACGATAACAGTCTCTTCCTAATAAAACCTGTAATTAACAACAACAATACGGATATAATACAAATATCTACAACCCAAGTTTTTACCAATACCGGAAACCCTATTACCGTTTCGGATAACGGAAAGGTTATCCTTTTTATTGATTCCCATAATTTTATCAGAGCAATAAATTCCGACGGCACTAATGAAACGATTATAAGTAAAGATAGTGTTTGGAAATCTATTTCCCTTTCCCCCGACGGCACAAAATTAGCCGCTACAACTTATTGGGAAGACGGTTTAATTTACGTTTTCGACCTAAACAATTCCGCTAACAGTAAAGAAATTAAACTTTACAATCCTACTACACAAGAAGGTGTAAAAGATAGTGTGGTTAAATATGCCGATGCTCTTGATTGGGATTTATCAAGTAAATTTATTGTGTACGATTCTTTCAATAAAGTTCCTAAAGCCTCAGGAGATATTATTGCCTTTTGGACCGTAAACATTTTAGATGTTGATAATGAAAAAATATACTCCGTATTTCCGCCGCAAGCAGAAGGTGTGAGCATTGGTAATCCTTCATTCGGACAAACAAATGATAATTATCTGATTTATGACAAAATTGATTTTAACAATTCCGTTGACGAAATTTGGGCTGTAAATCTTTTTACGGGAGAAAGTAATTTAATAGAAAATAACGGTTCTTCAATAGGATTTCCAAGATATTCAACAAACGATGAAAAAATAGTATTTCAAAGAATAGATGAGAATAATAAATCTAATTTGCGGCAAATCGATTTGGCGGAAAATAAAATTAGTTCCAACACACAATCCGTAAATTATGTTTCCGGCGGTCAATTACCAATTTGGTTTTCAATTGGCAATAGGCCGGTAAGTGTTGAAAAAAATAAAACAACCGCCGTTTTTAAACTTTATCAAAATTACCCCAATCCTTTTAACCCGGTTACAACAATAAAATATACAATTGCCAATACAAAAAAGTTGAATGCAACGTCTCAACCGGTACAATTAAAAGTTTACAACGTACTTGGCAAAGAGGTTGCAATATTGGTTAATTCAAAACAATCCCCCGGAAACTATGAAGTTAGTTTTGATGCTTCAAATTTAACCAGCGGAATATATATTTATCAACTAACTTCCGGAGGTAATACTCAAATAAGAAAAATGGTTCTATTAAAATAAGGGAATATTTTTCAAACGTAGATAATATTTAATTATATATTTAGTCGGTTTTAGAATTGCAAATTGTTGATTGGTTTTTACAATATATCTTTATCCGAATAATGCCATACCTTTATATATCAAGTAAAAACTCATTCCCAAAAGAAAAACACCTAGTAATTTTATCAAACCGTTCAACCAATCTATTCTAAGTTTTTCTTTGTATTTAATTAAAAAATGAGAAAGAAGATAAAACCATAAATAACTACCAAATCCTACAGTAGCGGCAAATGTTAAACTTAAAATTAATGGTGAAAGAGTTTTTGCCGGTTTTATTGTTTTTTTTGTTTTTAAAAAGTCGTTGTTAAGTTCATCTAATTTTTCAAATTTCTCACCGGTAATTTGTTCAATTGAAGTAACATTTTTATGCATTATAATATCCAATCCACCTGTGTTAAGTCCAACAGACGATGCAAACGAAAGCAATAAAAATGAAGAAGTAAACCATCCTAAAAATAAAGAAGGATTTGAAAAGTTTAATAATAATCCGGTTCTAAATCCGCCTTTGTTTTTCAGTTTATCATTTTCAATTTTTTTTTCTTGAATTTCATTAATTGTAAGTTTTGTTTTAATAATTTTAATTGCTACTAAAAAAAGAAAACCAGAACCAATGATTAAAATATAAGGAATCAAATGTTGATAATAGGCAAATAATGAAGTGAGACCGAAAACCGCAATAAAAACATATAAAAACTCTACAACAGCACCTCCCATTGCCGTTCTTAAGCAAAACCTAAGTTTTCCTTTTAAAGCATTAGAAGTTATAAGAATGCTTATAGGTCCGGCTATAGGAACCGAAAAGAAAAATCCGGCTAATAGACCCAGTGTAAATATTACAAAAAAACTTTCCGTCATAATTTTATATTTGAAGAATTATAAACACTAATCAATTTCGGTACCGCATCTTTTTTTTAAGTATTTGTAAGTTGCTATTTGTGATTGAACAGGTTTTTGATTTTTTATTTTTCTATAATGATTTTTATCATAGCGGTCAATAATTCTTGCTTTAACATTATCTTTCAATTGGATGTTTATAATATCCAGAATTTGTTCTTTAATTTTTTCATTATAAATTGGAGTAATAACTTCAATACGCCGGCTTAAATTTCTTTTCATCCAATCTGCCGAACCTATAAATACTTTTGGAAAACCGCTATTGTGGAAAATAAAAACTCTTGAATGTTCTAGGAATCTATCAACAATACTAATTGCTTTTATGTTTTCGCTTTGTCCTGCAATTTTAGGTACCAAACAACAAATACCTCTTACAATCAATTCTATTTTTACACCGGCATTGCTGGCTTCGTAAAGTTTGGAAATCATTTTTCTATCTTCCAAACTATTTAACTTTAAAATAATTTTTGCTTCTTTACCTTTTTTTGCGGCTTCTATTTCTTTTTCTATTAATTTTACAAATGTTTTACGCATATTAAATTGTGCAACCAAGAGATGTTTGAATTTCGGTTCTTTTATTTTATCGGAAAGGAAATCGAAAACCGTTTTAACTTCTTTGGTTAATCGAGTATCCGAAGTGAACAAACCGAAATCGGAATAAAGCTGAGCCGTTTTTTCGTTAAAATTTCCGGTACCTAAATAGCAGTAGCTTTTTTCTTTATTGTTTTCTTTTCGGATAACCAAGGCTAATTTTGAATGTACTTTTAACCCGGGCAAGCTATACAAAACTTTTATACCTTGCTGTTTCATTTCTTCTGCCCAAAGTATATTGGATTCTTCATCGAATCTGGCTTTTAGTTCTACAAAAGCAACAACTTTCTTTTTATTTTTTACCGCTCTAACCAAGTACTTAATTATTTGGGAATGTTTGGCTACTCTGTATTGCGTAATATATATTGATGTAACTTTCGGATCTGTTGCCGCCAATCTAAAAAATTCCAATACGTAATCGAATGTTTGATAGGGAAAATTAAGTAGGAAATCTTCTTCTTTAATTGCAGTAAAAATATTTGGATAACTATCTAATTTTTTATGGTGTAAAGGAAATAAAGGTTCGTTTAACAAATCGTCTCTGTTAGGATTTGGAAATGAAAAAAAATCATGAAAGTTATGGTATTTTGCACCCGGCACCAAGTCGTTACTAGGAATTTGAAAAGTTTCTTTTAGCATTTTTAAAAAACTGTTTGGCATATCCGCATCATACAAAAATCGAGATGGAGCACCTATGTTCCGTTTTGCCAAACTCTTTCTTATTTTTTCCAGAAGGTTTCCGCTAAATTCATCTTCTATATAAAGTTCCGCATCTCTGGTTAGTTTAATAGAGTATGAAGAAACAACATCATATCCTAAAAATATTTTATCCAAGTGAAGTCTTATTATATCGTCTAAAAAAATATAATAATGTTTCTTTTTGTTACTTGGCAAACTTATAAAACGAGGTAAATGGTTGCTTGGTATTTCTACAATTGCATATTTAAATTGTGTTCTGCTACCGGATTTTGAACCTTTGGGTTTTAGTTTTACGGCCAAATACGGTCGTCTGTTTCTAAGAAAAGGAATGATTTTCTTTTTTAGTAAAAGTATTGGTTGCACTTGCGGTATTACGCTTTCCAAAAAGAATGATTTTATAAATTCCTTTTGATATTCGGCCGTTTCGGTTTCGTCTATTAAGTAAATATTGTTTTCTTTTAGTTCCGGTATAATTTGATTTTGGAAAATATCGGTAAATTCATTTTGCTGATAACTTACAATTTTTAATACTTTCTTTAAAATCATCGACGGATCATAATCCAAAGCTTTTTGTGCTTTTTTACTTATGGCAACCAAACTTCTTAAACCCGCAACTCTAACACGAAAAAATTCATCAAGATTTGATGAATAGATGGCTAAAAATTTTATCCTTTCGTAAAGCGGCACGCTATGATCTTTGGCTTCTTGAAGAACTCTATAATTAAATGCCAACCAACTTATTTCTCGGTTTTTATATTTATATACTTTCATAAAATTATCTGTATTTTTTTGGATATTCAAAATAAAGCAACGTACCGGAATTTGCTGTGATTTCAACCCAACTGTTTACATCGAAAGTTATATGTACAAAACTGCAAGTTGGCATATTAACATTAAAACTATTGCAAAGATAATGCGATAGAAGAGTAAAACCCGGATTATGACCGAACATCATTATATGTTTGTAATTTTCGGGAAACGAAGAAATTATTTTTAATAAATTAGATACGGATGCTTCATAAATATTTTTTTTTATTATAATTTTTTCTTCGGGATAGTTTATTTCTTTTATAATAATTTTTGCAGTTAATAATGCTCTTGCTGCCGGACTTGAATAAACAGCATCCGGAAAAATTTTTTTTTCTTTTAACACATTTCCCATAAACGGAGCATCGCGTTTCCCTCTTTCATTTAAAGGTCTTTCTATATCTTTTAATTCCGGATTCTTCCAGCTCGATTTTGCATGCCTTACTATTGTTAATTTTTTCATTCATTTATTTTTATAAATTATTCTTTTTTATTAATGTATTTATCGGATTTTTATAAAAATCGGTATTAATTTTGTTCCGATAAGCTACTTAGTTTTGTTAGTCTTTTGTAAAATTTTTTATCAGATTTTTAAAAACATGTTCATATATTTTACTGTTCATATTTTATAAGAGCTTGAATTTTAGAATATAAATATATGTAAAAATGAACTTGCATTATGCCGTTTGGATTATTTTTTCGAAAAAATATGCGGCAGTTCAAATAATATTTTATTGTTATTTACATTTGTAAAAAAAGCCTATGAAAACAAAACCCGAATATTGGTACAAACAATCGGCCGTAATTCCATACAGAATAAAAAATAACAACTTGGAAATACTGGTTATTACTTCACGTAGAAAAAAACATTGGATAATTCCAAAAGGAATAATTGAAAAAACTCTTTCGCCTAGTGAATCTGCCGTGAAAGAAGTTTTGGAAGAAGCGGGAGTTACGCTAAAAAACAACGAATTATTTGTAGGAACTTACAAATATAAAAAATGGGGCGGAAAGTGTGATGTAAAAGTTTTTGCTATGGAAGTTGAAAATATGTTACAAAACTGGAATGAAAACTTCAGAGATAGAAAATGGATTAGTTCCAATGAAATTGATAAGTTTATTGATAATAAAAAATTGCTTAAGGTAATTATTAAATTTATTAACTTTCATAATAATTTTAAAAATGTAAACGGATAATTAAATGAAAAAAATATTCTTTTTATTTTCAATTTTATTAACTACAGGTATTTTTGCACAAAAAACATTCCCCGAAATTATTTCTTCCGAACGAACTTTTAATCTTAAAAATATTAAGCAAAACAAAATAATAAAACATGATTTTTTTATTAAAAACATAGGAACTGCCGTTTTAAAAATTAAAGACGTAAAAACTTCTTGCGAATGTACCGCAGTTCAACCTCTTAAAAAAATAATAGAACCGGGAGATTCCGTAAAAATTACCGCTGAATTTAATACTATAAATAAGATAGGTTTTCAAAGACATCATGTTTATATTTTTAGTAACGACCCGAAAAATCCGGAATACAGATTAACATTAACCGGCAACGTAATTTTATCAAAAGAAGAGGAACAAAATTTGCCAAAAATAAAATTACCTTATTCTGTTTATGATTTTGGAAATGTTAAACAAGGTAAGATTTTAAAACATTTTATTGAAATTAAAAATGTTGGAAAAGAAACATTAAAAATCAAAAAGATAAAAACAGGTTGTAAATTTTTAAAACTTAAATTAAAAAAGAAAAAATTAAAATATAATAAAACGTCAAAGCTTAAATTAAAATTAAACACAAAAAATTTAAGCGGAAAACAATCCTGCATTGTAACAATAAAATCCAACGACCCGAGAACTCGCGTTGCTATAATTACAATTACGGCAAACGTAATAAAATAGGGCAACAAACAAATATAAAATTTACCGATTTTACTTAAGTTATATTTTTAAGTAATTTCAAATATTCCAAATTAACGGTTATTTTATTGGAATTATCGGTATTGTGCAAAGGAAAATTTTGCGGTTTTAATTTTGATAACAAATCATTCAAAGCGTTAAAGATATTTTGATTAGGAAATTCATAGTCTCGTAAATGATGAATAAGTTTTAAGGTTTTAAAACCATCCATCCATAATTTTTTTTGCTTTATTAATTGTTTATTTGTTTTACCGTTTTCCAGAATTTTATTCCAAGTGGTTTCAAATTTATTTTGAATTAAAAAATTATATAATCCTTTGTTAATTAGTTTTGCTTCGGTCAAATATTTTTCGGAAGTTAAATTTTCCTTTTGAAAAACATCCAACCAATTTTTTAATACGTAGAAAGATTTAGCAGAGTATATGTAATAATTATTTGGATTTTTAATAATTAAACTTTTTATTTTTTGACCCGTACCGAACGGAACTCTGCTTGAAATTCTTGATGAAGGATATACCGTAGCATTTTTTATTCTTTTTATATTAACGGTTTTAGCAAGCTTTTGTAAAAAATAAAAGTCTTCTCCGGCTTTGCGCTTATTCATTCCGCCTATTTTTATATAACTTTCGTAATCACAAACTATTGTGGAACCTATTGTATAAAAAGCATAAGGAGATTTTGCGTAGGTTAAACCAAGCATATAATAGCGTAAAAATATTTCGTAATTAATAATTGCAATTTTTTGCTTCGGATTATCGGGTAGTTTATGTTCGAAATTTACAATTGCGGCAGAAATATTTTTCGTATTGAATTCCGTTATAACGGTTTTCAAATAATTTTCGGAAACAGTACAATCGGCATCTAGGGAAATTAATATTTTTTTTTCTTTATTGGAATAATTGAATTTTTTTAAGGCTAAATCCATTCCAATTTTTCTGGCATATCCAACACCGCCGTTTTTTTCCGGAAGTTCTTTATTTTCGGTAGCCGCATCAATTATTCCGATATGCGGTAGCGTTCCGGTTGAAGTATAATTTTTTAAAAATCGAATTGACTTTAGATTATCGTTTTTTATATGTGAACCCTCATATTTTAAATTGTTTATTACAAAAACCAATAATGTATTTTGTAAGTAGCGAGGTTCATTTTTCTTTATTGATATTAATAATTTTTTAATGTTTTCAAATTCTTGAATTGCAGGTATTACAATTATGTTATTAAAAAGTTTATCCGTATTACATTCAAGTTTCCAATTGTAAAAATTTTGCTTGGATAAATATTTTTTTACAGCTTGCGGTAAATACATAAATTTTAAATAATTTAATATTTAAGAAACGATTTTATTAAATATTCGGCTTTGTTTATTTCATTGTTTTTAATCCAATTTATTTTTATCCCTTCTCTTTCCATTTTTCTAAACCAAGTCATTTGGCGTTTCGAAAAATTTATTATTGCGCTAGTTAATTTTTGATACATATCGTTGTAGTTAATCTCTTTTTGTAAATATAAACTTATAAATTTATATTCCAGACCGAAAAATTTGAGTTTTTCGTGCGTTATACCTTGTGCCAAAAGTGTTTCAACTTCTTTAATCATTCCTTCTTTTAATCTTATTTTTAATCTTTCTTTTATTTTCTTTTTTATTATTTCTCTGTTATCGGTAATTCCAATAACCAAGTAATTAATTTCCAAATGTTTATTTTTATAATTTTTTGATTCCGCAACTAAAATTGCTTTAATTATTCTTTCTCTTTCAATTAAATCTGTAGTGTTATGTTGTGTGGGTTTTAGTTTAAGCAAAATATTTTTTAATTCCGCATTCGAAAGTGATTGTAAAAAATCAGCTCTTTCGGAATAAAAATTTACCGGAGAAATTTTGTATTGTTGCAGAACGGAATTTAAGTAAAGAGCCGAACCGCCTACAAGAAAAGGAACTTTGCCTTTCTTTGTTATTTTGTTAAATGCTTTGTTAAAATATTTTTGAAATAGGAAAAGATTGAATTCTTTTTTCGGAGAGATAATATCAATTAAGTGGACGGGTATTTTTTTATTATTAACAAAATAATCTTTATAATCTTTCCCTGTACCGATATCCATTCCTTTATAAACTTGACGAGAATCGGCAGAGATAATTTCTCCGTTAAAACGGAAAGCCAATTCTGCAGCAAGTTTCGTTTTACCTACTGCAGTTGGGCCTAAAATTGTAATAAGTTTGTTTTCTAAATTCACATAGTAAATTTAGTGAATAGGAAGCTTAATAATTACTATTGTTCCTTTATTTTTTTCGCTTTTTATTTCTATTGTTCCTTCGTGGTCTTCAATTATTTTTTTAGCAATTGATAAACCTAGTCCGGAATTTTTTACTTTGTTTTTTGTCCAAAAAGGTTCAAAAACTTTGTTTAAGTCATCTTTGGCAATTCCAATTCCATTATCATCAAAGCTTATATTAATTTTATCATCCACAACATTGGTCGAAATGGAAATTACTCCGCCGTCTTTATATGCTTCGCAAGCATTTTTAACAATATTGTAATAAGCTTGATAAAATTCTTTCAAGTCTATAAATACATTAACGTCTTCATCAAGGTTGTATTCTATTTTGCAATTGTGTAAAGATAATAGTTGGTTTATTTCGGCAGCATAGTTATGTAAGGTATTATTAAGACTAACATTTTGTCTTCTTAAAATAATTGTACCTTCGGTATATTCGGAAGTTGTTGAAACTCTATTGGCAACGTAATTAAGTTTTTCGACAAGCATATCAACAATTTGTTTGATTTCAAAAGGTAATTCTTTGTTTGCCAAATGCTCAACATATCTTTTACTTGTTAGAATCGGTTTTTTTATATCGTGAGCTAAAAAGTTACCCATTTTATCAAGCGACATTGATCTTTCGGCTTTCAACAAGCGTTCAACAAGAGAAGAGTTTTCTAAAACGGCGGCAATGTTAAGTGAAATTGCATCGAGATATTTTTCTTCTTCAAAAGTAAATTTTCCTTTGATGCTGTTTAGTAATTGCAATACTGCAATAATTTCATTTTGTTTGTTTCTAATAGGAAAACAAAGCATGTTTTTTGTATCGTAACCGGTAATTTCATCAAATTTTGCTTGGAAGCGTTCGTCGTTTTTTACATCTTCGATATTAAGTGTTCCACCGTTTTGGGCAACCCAGCCGGCAATTCCTTCTCCAATTTTTAATCTTATTTCATTTATTTCGTCGGCAATTAATACTTTAGACCAAATTTCGTTTGAATTTTTATCTACGATATATAATGTTCCTCTATCTGCATTAGTTAAATTAATAGCAACATTAACAATGTTTTTTAAAACATCATCCGTTTTAATATTGGAATTTAGTAATTGCAGAGATTTTATTATTAAATCGAATTGTTCTTTATTCATAAAAAATTCTTTTTCATTAATTTTTTCAATTACTTTAGCATCGTTAATTTTCTTTTCTTCTTGTATAAATTCTTTAATACTTATTTCATCAACTTCTTCTTTTAACGTTTCTTCCAATTCAAAGTCCTCCAATTCGTTGTTATCAAATTCCGTTATATTGTTGATTATGGTTTCTTCTTGTTGTTCTATAGAATTTATAATTTCATCTATATCGTTATCCCAAATTGCATCTTCATAATATGTATCGTCTATTTCAAAATCATCAAGTGTATCATCGGAATAATCAAATTTATTCGATTTTTTTTGTTTTTTATTAAATTGTTTTAAGTTTTCTTCAATTGTTTTATCTTGTTGAATTAAAAAATCGATTTCTTCTTTGGTTAATTCGATCAGATAAGAATCCAATAACGAAACCGTTGTTGTATATCTATCTATATTATCAAATAATTCGTCGGCTCCAAAAAAATCGTTATCGTGATAAATAACGGAATCGGTTTTCCCTTTTTCTTTTTTATTGAGTAAATTGATTGCACCGTTTACCAAAAGAAAAATAGAATTGGCTTTTTCTCCTTCTTTGTATAAAATATCTCCACCTTTAACCGTATGAAGTTTTCCTTCTATTTTATCAAAATTAATTTTGGAAACATCAACCTTATTTAAAAGTTTACTTTTTTTAATTGCAGAAATAGCTTGTTGATCCATTGTTTTAACCTTATATTTTTAATTCATTTACAGGAAATTTAATGAATAATAATGTGCTGTCAAGCACTTTTTGATTTTCAATTGTTTCTTACTGAAACAATATTTTTTATGAATGAAGTATTTTTAAATAAGATTTAAAATTCCCGCTCTCTTTTTTGGGTTTGGAAGTGCTTTATATTAAATTGTGGTTTCTAAAATTTATCTTATGTTAATTTTTTCTGTACTCTTTTAGTGTTGAATCTTTTTAATGAATAAAACATCAAATAAAAAAACGGATGAAAAATTAATTTCCGAAGCAATAAACGGCAATAAAAATTCTTTGGCAGAAATTGTTATTAGGTATGAACAAACCGTTTACAATTTTGCTTTTAAGATTTGCAGGGATAAAGAAAAAGCCGAACATGCCATGCAGGAAACATTTTTAAGTATGGTAAAATCTCTTAAACAATTTTCCGGTAAATCAAAATTATCAACTTGGCTTTATACAATTGTTAGTAATCATTGCCTTATGCTGATTCGTTCCAAAAAAAAATATGATTATGCTGTTTTGGAAAGTGACGAAGATTTAATTGATAACAAAGTAATAACGGACTGGAAATACAGTCCCGAAAAAATTGCCGAAAATAACGAGCTAAAAAAAATACTGGATAATGCAATAGAAAAATTACCACACGATTACAAAGTGGTTTTTCTTCTAAGAGATATTGAAGGTTTATCTACAAAGGAAACAAGTAAAATTGTTAATCTTTCGGTTCCGGCAATTAAATCCAGATTGCACAGAGCCAGAGCTTTTTTAAGAAACGAATTGGATAAAACCTTACATTTATGAAACTAAATAAAACTTTCGGATGAAAAAACTTGAAACTACATGTAAAATAGTTATGAATCACATTTGCGATAGTTTGGGCGAAGATTTGGATTCTCCTAAATGTGTGGACATAAAAACGCATTTGGAAAGTTGTCCTTCCTGTCAAAAATTTTTTAATACTCTTAATTCCACTATTGAATTTTATAAAAAGTATAATGTAAAACTTGACAAAAAAGGTCATAAAGAATTGCTTACTTTATTGGGATTAAATGAAAATGCCGAAAAATGAATTTTATTTTAATACGAAAGTTAAATGGAATAATAATTTTAACGGAACACTTGTTGAAAAAAACCTGCCGGATATTGAAATTGCCGCTCCGCAATTATTTTCCAATAACATTACGAAATTATGGACTCCGGAACACTTATTTGTTGCTTCGGTTAATATTTGTTTAATGACAACTTTTCTTGCTATTGCAAAAAACTCCAAATTAAATTTTAACGGCTATTCTTCGGATGCTCGCGGAAAATTGGAAAAACAAGATAATAAGTTTATGTTTACGGAAATAGAATTATATCCGGAAATAACCGTTGATTTGGAAAAAGATATTGAAAGAACGGAACGTATTTTAAATAAAGCAAAACAACATTGTTTGGTTTCCAATTCTATAAAATCCAAAGTAGTTGTAATGCCCAAAATCAAAATCGGTTAAAAAAATTTACCAAAAAGATTCATCATAAAATTTTGAACTTATTGCCGATGTTCCATTATATATTTTCTGTATTTCTTTTTCGGTCAAATGTTTTTTCCATAACCGAATTACCGCTTTACTATTTCTGATAAAATCAAATTGCTTCCCCTTTTTCGCCTCAGCTTTGTTATTGTTTGAAGTATAAGATTTAATTTTACTATTGATTTTCTCGGAATAGTTTAATCCCAAAGCTCGATAGAGTTTCTTGAAATATTTTTCAGAATTGATGGATAAATCTTCATGTCTGTAAAAATGCCAATCCGGATGTTCTTTTTGGAATTTCAGAATTAATTTATTTTGAATATTCCATAACAAAATTTGACTTTCTATTCCAAAGGGAATAAATTTTTCCTTAGCAAATTTTCTTATCGGAATTTCATATTCTTTTAAATAATCTTCCATTAACTCATCTTGATTAGCAAACCATGCAAAATTAAAACCCCATTTCATTCTTTTCATACTGTAAATATATGCTGCCGGATGTCTTATCAAAACAATTACATTAATATTATAAGTTTTTGCTAACCATTCTGCCGACATAAAAGCAGTTGGGTCTTTGATAAGAGAAACTTTTCCTTTTTTAAGATTAGAATTTGTATTAAAATAACGCCAAATGTTATATGGAAAAGCTTTTATTTTTTTAGTCCTTTTTAACAAATCAAATAAGTCTTTCTTCGTAAAAGATAAACCTAAAATCGGTTTTAAGTTCTCAATATATTTTTCTTCATTATTATCGTTTAAGTATAAAAATTGACTGTCTAAATCTAAATAATTTAATTCCTCTCTTAAAATATTAAATGGTTCGGGTATTACAAAAAACTGTTTTGATAGAGCAAGCATTCTACCTGTCCAAGTTGTTCCCGACCTTTGTAATCCCGTAATTAAAGTTGGCTTTACTTTCATAATTTTTGTTATTAATACTTATAACCTTTTACTTCATCTTTCGAAAATTCAACACCCAAACCGGTAGCTATTCTATTTACAAAATTAAAATAACTAATTACCGAATTTAAGTTTAATATATCTTCATCTGTTAAATTATGAATACGCAAATTTTGGATATCATATTCGTTAACCAAAGATGGTGTTAAAGTTAATTTTTCCGCATAATTCAATATTGCATGAACTCTAATTGAAAAATCCAACGATTTATAATCACTAATTAACGCACTTATTTTTTCGTCATCTTTCCAATAATAATTTAATGCTTCCGCATGATGATTAATACAATAAGCACAATTATTTAAAGCGGATACGACCACAGCAACCAACTCTTTTTCTTCCCTGTTCAAACCGGATTTATTAAACATAATTGACAGATATAAATTCAAATGATTTTGCATAGTAACAGGATCCAAACTGTGAACCTTCATTATATTGGCCAATTTACCCCGCTTCTCTGAAATTTTATTATATACTTTTTGTAACTTACCTTTAGCTTCGTCTTCATTTATTTGTTTTATCCATGCCATGGTATTCTCCTTATAACAAATTAAAAGTATTTTTTTAATATTGTACTTAATATATTTAACAATTGTTTTTTATGGTTTTTAAATATACTAAAACGGTTACAAACTCTTTCCGCTTTTAAAATTACGGAATATACCAAAATGAAAAATTTATTTTATAATGAATTTGATATTAAGAGACTTCACGAAAGTCCGCGTGATGATTACAGAACACATTTTCAAATAGATAGAGACAGAATAATTTATTCATCGGAATTCAGAAGACTTCAAGGTAAAACACAAGTTTTTTTACCTGGTAAATTTGATTATTACCGAACAAGACTAACTCATTCAATTGAAGTTGCACAAATTGGAAGATCAATTTGTTCTTATTTGAAAAACAGCAACAAAAATTTTTTTTCGGATGAATATTATATTGATCAAGATTTGGTAGAATCCGCCTCTTTAGCGCACGATTTAGGACATCCGCCTTTCGGACATGCCGGTGAACGAACATTAAATAAACTAATGATTCCTTACGGCGGATTTGAAGGAAATGCTCAAACATTAAGATTAATTACTGAAACATTCTATACTAATGAAAAAAACAAAAGAGGATTAAACCCTACAAGAGCTTTTGTTGATTCAATATTAAAATATAAAACTTTATTCAAACAACTAAACAAACCCGAAAATCATTTTATTTATAATACTCAAAACATTTATATTAATTTTGTTTTTGACAATAAACTAAAAGAACAAAACATTTTACCGGGTAAAAAACTTAATGCCGTTAAAAGTATAGAATGCCAAATTATGGACTGGGCAGATGATACCGCCTATGCAATTAATGATTTGGTCGATAGCATTTCCGGTAATTTTATAACTATTCATAAATTGTTAAATTGGAAAGAAGAAAATTTTAAGAACTTATCCGACATACAAAAAGAAACATTGAATAATATTATTGCTTGGATAACAAAAGGAAATTACAAAGCAAAATTCGGAACTGAAATAGGTAATTTTATTTTAGCTACCGGCATTGCCGAAAACAATTCTTTTATGAATTCTTTTACCAATAGGTATAAATATAAACTTATTATAAAACCGGATTATATCGAAAAAGTTAAATTATACAAAAAACTTTCTGTCGATTTGGTTTTTAATACTTCCGAAATTCATCAAGTGGAATTTAAAGGAGATAAAATGCTGAAAAAAATATTTGAAATACTTGAAAAAAATTATATTAAAAATTTAGATAATTATGTTCTATTGCCTCGGTTTACCGATAATTTAATTAGAAAAGAAAGCAATCCGCAAAACAGAGCCAGACTTGTTTGCGATTATATTTCCGGTATGACAGATTCTTTTGCAATGAGAACTTACAAAAGATTATTTGATTCCGACTATAAAAATTGAAAACATGATGATTCTCTTCCTTTTTAATTTTAACCCGTTCTTTCTTCATTTTCTAATTTTACAATTGGCCCTTTGATTTTTCA
>Ga0256841_1000411_pt1 | contig 44506 bp, 36 predicted proteins | sample 356308metaG_FD_185971 | JGI IMG/M metagenome (GOLD analysis project Ga0256841, IMG submission 185971) | Hydrothermal vent microbial communities from Mid Atlantic Ridge, Atlantic Ocean - 356-308 | ecosystem: Environmental > Aquatic > Marine > Hydrothermal vents | place: Atlantic Ocean: Mid...
GGGTGGCCGGGAACAACAAACTGGCCGACATGGACAGCGTGACGGCCTGGTTCGGCAATCCCGACTGGGGGTTGGGCCTGCCGGCGCCCGAGGCCATGGCCTGGCTGGCCACCGGCAGCGAGATCGGTGGGGCGGTGCTCCTCACCCTGGGGCTGGCCACCCGCTGGATCTGCATCCCGCTCATGGTGACCATGGTCGTGGCGGCCGTCAAGGTCCACTGGCAGAACGGCTGGCAGGCCATCATCGACCCCATGAGCCCGTTTCCGCCCGAATACGCCGCCGACGCGATGGAACGCCTGGAACGGGCCCGCGCCATCCTCCAGGAACACGGCGACTATGACTGGCTCACGCAGTACGGGAACTTCGTCATCTCCAACAACGGGATCGAATGGGCGGCCACCTATTTCGTCATGCTGTTGGCCCTGTTCTTCCTGGGTGGAGGCCGCTATGTGAGCCTGGACTACTGGCTGCGCCGCCGCTTCCGGGATCGCTGAGCGCGATGCCGCACCCCGGTCCCGGCCGCCGTGCGAACCGATCCCCGGGTGCTTCGCCGTGGCGCTGGTGATCCTGTTCACCGCCCTGCTGCTGGCCTCCGTGGCCCTGTGTCCCGTGGCCGCCCGGTTACGCCTGCCGCTCGGGGCGGTCGCGGTGGCGGTGGGGTTCGGGGCGGCCCGGGCCCTGGACGCGCTGGGTGTGAACACCGACCTGTCCTGGCAGCATTTCAGTGACCTGATCCTGGGCCTGCTCGTTCCGGTCCTGTTGTTCGATGCAGCCCTGAACCTCTCCCTGGAGGGACTGCGCGACCGAATCGGCCCGCTGCTGTGGCTGGGGGTGCCCGGCTACCTGGTGACCACGGCGGTGTTGGGTGTGGTGCTCCATGTCCTGCCGGCACCCGGCTCGCTGCCCGCCTGGACGGCCGCCGCCCTGGCGGCGGGGCTGGTGGCGGCGCTGGATGCGGACGCCGCCGGCCCCACGGTCGGTCGCTTCGCCCCGGGCAGCGGGCTGCAGGCGATGCTCGAAGGCGAGGCCCTGCTCACCCAGGTGCTGGCCATCCTCCTGTTCGCCACCGTGCTGCAGTTCAGCGAGGCGAGTCCCGAGCCCCCGGCACCGGCTCAGGCGATCGTGGCATCCGCCACCGCACTGGGGGGCGGACTTGCGGCCGGGGCCATGACCGGCCTCATCGGACTGGGGCTCATGTTCACCTTCCGCGGGGCGCGGCCCTGCGCGGTGATCGCCCTGGCCACATTCGTATTCACCTACGCCCTGGCGGTCGAGTTCCTACACGTCTCGCTGGCGGCGGCGCTGGTGGTGGCGGGATTCATCCTCGGGGCCGGCAACCGCCGCCTGTGCCATGAGGACTTCATGCAGGAGCTCGGTGCCTTCGGTGGCTTCCTGGCTCGCGCCTTCCTCTTCCTCTTGGTGGGCCTGACCCTGGACCCCATGCTGCTCGCGGGCCACTGGCGCCCGGCCCTGCTGACCCTGGGGACCGCGCTCGCCGCACGGGCCGTGGCGGTTTTCGCGTTGCTGCCGCTGTGCGCGCACACCCGCGAATGGACACCCGCAGGCCGCGCAATCGCCTTCTGGGGCGGCCAGCGGGGGGCCATGAACCTGGCCCTGGCACTGGCCCTGCCCCCGGCACTGGGCGCGCAGCCCGTCATCCAGGCCGTCGTCTACGCCCTGGTCGGTTTCTCACTATGGATCCAGGCCCCCACGCTGGAGCCCCTGGTCCGCCTGCTACACGGGCTGACCCCGGTCTCGGGGGGGGCATCCCCGCCGGCATCCACCAGAGCGGATTGAACGTATACTGTGCAGTATCGGCCACGGGAAGGAGGCGCTCCCATGGATTCATTGCTTTCCATTCACGGCGTTGGGCTCGGCCTGCGTCGGGATCTGCTGGACGAGCTGGAGGCCACCCCACCCCGGCAGGTGGATTTCATGGAAGTCGCACCCGAGAACTGGATCGGGGTGGGTGGGCGCCTCGGGCGGCGCTTTCGGGCCATGCGCGGCCGCTACCCCCTCGTCCTGCACGGCCTGTCGCTCTCCCTGGGATCGCCCGCACCGCTGGATGAGGCGCTGTTGCGCGATGTCAAGGCGTTCATGGACGAGCACGATATCGGCATCTATACCGAGCACCTGAGCTACTGCTCCGACGACGGGCATCTGTACGACCTGCTGCCCATCCCCTTCACCGAGGAGGCGGTGCATTACGTGGCCGAGCGTATCCGGCGGGTCCAGGAGATCCTGGAGCGTCCCTTCGCCGTGGAGAATGTCTCCTACTATGCCGCGCCCGCCCAGGAGATGAGCGAGCTGGAGTTCCTGCGCGCCGTGCTCGAGGAGGCCGACTGCGGCCTACTCCTGGACGTCAACAACATCTATGTCAATTCGGTCAATCACGGCTACGATCCGTTCGCCTTCCTGAACGCGCTGCCCGGCGAGCGCATCGTCTACGGCCACGTCGCCGGCCACTATCGGCAGGCGCCCGATCTGCTGGTGGACACCCACGGGGCGGCCGTGATCGACCCCGTCTGGGCACTGCTGGATGCCGCCTACGCCCGTTTCGGCGTGTTCCCCACCCTGCTGGAGCGGGACTTCAACATCCCGCCGCTGCAGGATCTGCTGGAAGAAGTCGACCGCATCCATGCCATCCAGCACCGCCATCTAGAGGCCGTGCCCGCGCGCCATGCCATCGCTTGAGTTCCAGGCGCACCAGTTGCGCTTCACCGCCCACATCCGCGATCCGGACCACGCACCGCGCCCCCCGGACGTGCCCGAGCCGCGCATGGCCGTCTACCGGGAGCTCTTGTACAACAACGTGGAGGGTTTCATCGCCCGCGGCTTCCCGGTTCTGCGCAGACTCTACGACGAGGCGGCCTGGCATCGCCTGGTACGCGGTTTCTTCGTCCAACATCGAGCGCGCTCCCCGTACTTTCTGGAGATCCCGCGGGAGTTCCTGGACTACCTGGATCGGGAACACGTCCCCGGGACGGAAGATCCCCCCTTCCTGTACGAGCTCGCCCACTACGAGTGGGTGGAGCTGGCGCTGTCGGTATCCGACGCCGAGCCCGATCCGGACGGTTTCGACCCGCAGGGGGATCTGCTGGCGGAACGTCCCATCCTCTCGCCCGTGGCCTGGCCGCTGCGCTATGTGTGGCCGGTGCACCGGATCGGCCCCGACTTCCAACCCGAGGCCCCTCCTGAGCGGCCCACCTTCCTGCTCGCCTGGCGCGGGCAGGACGAAGAAGTGCATTTCATGGAGCTCCACCCCGCCACGGCGCGCTTGCTGGAGCTGGTGGAGACCGCCGAGCGGCCCACGGGGCGCGCCATGCTCGAGCAGGTGGCCGTCGAACTGCGCCATCCGGATCCGCAACAGGTGATCGCGGCGGGCCACGAGGCCCTGAAGGCATTGCACGCGGCCGGGGCGATCCTGGGCACCAGCCGCGACCCCGCTTGATGCCCGGCGACCACGCAAAGGCCCCGGGCCCACCCGACAGCGCCACCCGCGTGCTCCTCGCGCTGGCCTCGCTGGTGGTCCTCATCGCGGGTCTGAAGGCCGCCGCCGGCCTGGTGGTGCCGTTCCTGCTGGCGGTGTTCGTCACCATCATCGCCGCGCCGCCCATGCACTGGCTGGAACGGCACCGCATCCCCAAGTTCCTGGCCCTGATCCTGGTCCTTGCGGTGGTGGTGGCCATGGGCATCCTGCTGGGCGGGATCGTCGCCGTGTCCATGGACACCTTCACGGACAACCTGCCCGCCTACCAGGCGCGGCTGCACCAGATCCTGGGTCAGGTGCTGGCCTGGCTCCACGGGCTCGGCGTGGACACCCCGAACCTGGACGAGGTGCTCGCGGCGCACATCGACCCGGGGGCGGCCATGCAACTGGCGGCGCGCTTCTTCGAAGGGCTGCGCAACACGCTGACCAATTCCTTCCTCATCCTGCTCACGGTGATCTTCATGCTCATGGAGGCGGGGACCCTGCCCGTGAAGCTGCGCGCCATCTCCCGGGATCCAGAGACCACGCTCCCCGTGCTATACGCCATCGGGAGCAACATCAACCAGTATCTGGGCATCAAGACCGCCACCAGCCTGCTCACCGGCGTGGCGGCGGCCGGCTGGGTGGGGCTGGTGGGGGTGGACTTTCCGGTGCTCTGGGGTCTGGTGGCCTTCCTGCTCAATTACATCCCCACGATCGGGTCGGTGATCGCCGCCGTGCCTCCCACCCTGCTCGCCTTGGTCCAGTACGACCTGGGCGCCGCCCTGTGGATCGTGTTGGGTTACCTGGTGATCAACAACCTCATCGGCAGCTTCCTCGAGCCCCGCGTCATGGGACGCGGGCTCGGTCTGTCGCCGCTGGTGGTGTTCGTCTCCATGGTCTTCTGGGGCTGGGTGCTGGGACCGGTGGGGATGTTCTTGTCGGTGCCCCTCACCAACGCCGCCTCCATCGCCCTGGCCGCCCACGAGAACACCCGTTGGATCAGCGTCCTGCTCGGTCCCGCCCCGGCGGCCCCCGCGGGCCTGTCCCCGTCGTCCCCGGGCGACGCAGCGGTCAACCGTCCGGATCGAGACTGCGCTTGACGATCTCGTAGGTGTCCCGGGACAGCCGGGCCGCGGCCAGGCGTTCCAGCTCGGCCCGCATCCGCCCGCGCAACGGTTCTCGGTATTGCCGCCAGCGTAGGAAGGCACGGGCCAGCCGCGCGGCGATCTGCGGGTTGCGCGGATCGAGTTCCAACACCCGTTCGGCCACGAACCGGTAACCGGCCCCGTCCTCCCGGTGGAACCCCACCGGATTGCGGTGGGCGTAGGCTCCGATCAGCGCGCGCACCCGGTTAGGATTGGCCGGGTCGAACCTCGGGTGATCCATGAGCCGCTGAACCCGGTCCAGGGCGCGCGGCTCCGGTATCGTGGCCTGCAGGGAAAACCACTTGTCCAGGACCAGGGGCTCGTCGCGGAAGCGACGCTCGAAATCGGCCAGCAGGCGTTCGCGCAACGCGCCCGCGACGGGCTGGACGGCTTCCAGGGCCTGCATGCGCGCGGTCATGTCCTGGGCCCGGTCGTAGTGCGTACGGGCCAGGGTTCCGTGCCTTTGGGCGTCACAGCGCAACAGCCAGGCGAGCGCCACCCCCTGCAGGCACCGCCGAGCGGCGTCCCGCGGATCGTAGCGGTACGGGCCTGGCAGCATCATGGCCTCGTGGATCCCACGCAGGCGCGCTTCGTGGGCCTGGGCCAGCGCGCGCAACACGGCCTCCCGGGCGGCATGAATCGCCTGCGGGTCCACCGGGCGCACCCATTCGCTGAGATACGCCTCACCGGGCAGCGCGAGCGCCTCGGCCGTCCAGGCGGGATCGCGCGCGGCCTCGTCCAACACCTTCCCCAGCGCCGTGACCAGCGGCTCCGAAACCGGCGGAGGTTCGCCGCGCCGCACGGCCTCCACGGCCGCGAGTAACGCGCGCAGGGCCAGGCGCTGGCCGGCCTCCCAGCGATTGAACCCGTCGGTGTCATGGGCCAACAGATGGGCCAGCGCCTCGTCACTGTAGGCGTAATCCAGCTTCACCGGGGCCGAGAAACGGCGCAGCAGCGAGGGGACGGGCCGCTCGGGCAAACCCTCGAAGACGAAACGGCCCTCGTCCTGGCGCAGCACCAGGGTGGTCTCCGTGGCCCCCTGCTCGGCCACGGCGGGCCCATGCAGGGGCAGTTCGCGCCCGTCCCCGTCCAGCAACCCCACCACCACCGGCAGCACCAGGGCCGCCTTGTGCGGCTGGCCCGGCGTGGGTGGGGTATGCTGGCGCATCTGCAGGGTGTAGGTGCCGGTGCGCTCCTCCCAGTGATCGGTCACCCGCAGCTCGGGCGTGCCTGCCTGCTCATACCAGCGCAGGAAATCGGTGAGATCCGTCCCGTTGGCCTCGGCCATGGCGCCGATGAAGTCCTCCACCGTCGCCGCGCTCCCGTCGTGCCGCTCCAGGTACAGGCGCAACCCCTTGCGGAAGCCGTCGCGTCCCACCAGGGTCTGCAGCATGCGCACCACCTCGGCGCCTTTCTCATAGACGGTGAGCGTGTAGAAGTTGTTGATCTCCATGTAGGTCCTGGGCCGCACCGGGTGCGCCATGGGGCCCGCGTCCTCGGCGAACTGCTGGGCGCGCAGCAACCGGACGTCCTGGATACGCTTGACCGGGGCCGAGGTCCGGTCCGCGGTGAATTCCTGCTCCCGGAACACCGTGAGCCCCTCCTTCAGGCTCAACTGGAACCAGTCGCGCAAGGTCACGCGGTTGCCGGTCCAGTTGTGGAAATACTCGTGCCCCACCACCGCCTCGATAGCGCGGTAGTCGTCGTCGGTGGCGGTGGCCGGGTCGGCCAGCACGTAATGGGCGTTGAACAGGTTGAGCCCCTTGTTCTCCATGGCGCCCATGTTGAAGTCGTCCACCGCCACGATCATGTAGACATCGAGGTCGTATTCCAGGCCGAAGCGCGCCTCGTCCCAACGCATGGCCTGCTTCAGGGACTCCAGGGCGAAGGCCGTGCGGCCGGCGTTGTGGGCCTCCACGTAGAGCTCCAGGGCCACCTCCCGACCCGAAGCGGTGACGAACCGGTCACGGTGACAGGTCAGATCGCCGGCCACCAGGGCGAACAGATAGCAGGGTTTGGGAAACGGGTCCTCCCACACCGCCACGTGCCGTCCTCCCGGACGCTCCCCCCGCCCCACGCGGTTGCCGTTGGACAGCAGCACCGGATAACGCGCGCGGTCGGCCTCCACCGTGACCCGGAAACGGGCCAACACGTCCGGGCGGTCCGGATACCAGGTGATGCGTCGGAATCCCTCGGCCTCGCACTGCGTGCAGAACATACCCCCGGAGCGATAGAGCCCCTCCAAGGCCGTGTTGTCCTGGGGGTGGATGCGGCACACCGTCTCCAGTTCGAAGGCCTCGGGAACCGCTTCCACGATCAGATCCCCGTCCTCCAGCCGCCAGCGGTCCCGGGCGAGCGGCTCGCCGTCCAGGGCGAACCGCACCGGCTCCAGATCCTCCCCGTCGAGCCGAAGATCGGCCGGCCGCAGACCGTTGGGATTCCGCCGCAGGGCCAGGCGGGCCCGCACCTCGGCATGCGATTCGTGCAGATCCACGTAGAGGTCGATCGCGTCGACCAGAAAGGGCGGGGGGTGGTAGTCCTCCAGCCGTACCAGGCGCGGCTCGGTGTCGCGGCTCACGGCGCCCACCTCCCGGTTTGCCCCGGCCCACACCCGCCGGGGATAATGCGCTGGTCATGCATCCGGTCCATGTCTTCACTTCCCGTCACGTCGATCTGGCCGTGCCCGCACGCGGCCCCCGCAGGGCCGCCTCGGGAGTGGTCCGCCTCGTAGAGGCGAAAAGCATACCAGCCGCGCACCGGCCCGCGCCCGTGCACCGAGTCCCGTGAACCGCGCCATGGAACTGATCGACATCTGCTTCAACTTCACCCACAAGTCCTTTCGCAAAGACGAGGCCGAGGTCATACGGCGCGCCGTGCGGGCCGGCGTGAGCACCATGATCGTCACGGGCTCCAGCGTGCCGGAGAGCGCGCGCGGGCTGGAGCTGGCCGCCCACTACCCGGATCACCTGTTCGCCACCGTGGGGGTGCATCCGCACCTGGCCCGCACCTGGGAGCCCGAGGCCAGCGCCGAGGCGCTGCGGGAGCTGGCCGCCGACCCCAAGGTGTGCGCCATCGGGGAAATGGGCTTGGACTACAACCGCAACTACTCCGAGCCGGCCGATCAGCGCAGGGCCTTCGAGGCCCAGCTCGCCCTGGCCATCGAACTGGGATTGCCCGCCTTCCTGCACCAGCGCGACGCGCACGAGGACTTCCTGGCCATGCTCAAGGCGGCCCGCCCGGAATTGGTCGATGCGGTGGTCCACTGTTTCACGGGCCATGGCGCCGAACTGGACGCCTATCTCGCGCTCGACTGCCACATCGGCATCACCGGGTGGATCTGCGACGAGCGTCGGGGAGCACACCTGCGCGAGCTGGTCACGCACATCCCACACGAGCGGCTCATGGTCGAGACCGATGCCCCCTACCTGCTGCCACGCGATCTGGAGCCGCGACCGCGCGAGCGGCGCAACGAGCCGGCCTTCCTTCCCCACATCCTGCGTGCGGTGGCGTGCCACCGCGCGCAGGATCCGGCGGAGCTGGCCCGGCTGACCACCGCCAACGCATGCCGGTTCTTTCGGATCCCGGCCGACGGCCATGCCCCCTGCCGGCCCGTTGACAGCCGCCGTTGAAGTTTCCCGGCCACCGCCCGATACTTGCTCCAGACCCAGCGTAACCAGCGATTGCGGGAGGACGCATTCCATGTTTCTCAAGGAAAAAGAATCGGGGCACCTGGTGGAGGTCGTGGACGTCAAGGAGCTCATCGACCCCATGAAACCTACCTTCATGGGTCGCTACAACTGGGGCGAGGACGTCCCCGAACCGGAACCGTTCGACAAGTCCAAGGTCGTCTTTCCCTCGGGTGAGCCGCTGCCCCGTTGCTGGACCGACGTACACTATCGTGACACCGAGGTATCCCATTGAGTACCGCCATGAGCGTACAGGAACGCATCGAACACAAACTGCGAGAAACGCTGCGGCCCAGCGAGCTGGAGGTGGTCAACGAGAGCGGCATGCACAACGTCCCGCCCGGGTCGGAGTCGCACTTCAAGGTCACCGTGGTCGCCGACACCTTCGAAGGGCTGAACCTGGTGGCGCGGCACCGCAAGGTGTATACCGCCCTGGCCGAGGAGCTCGCGGGCCCCATTCATGCGCTGGCCATCCACGCCTATACGCCGCAGGAATGGGAAGCGGTGGGCCGGCTGGCCCCGGCCTCCCCGCCGTGTCGCGGCGGCGACAAACAGGCGGCGTCCTGACGGGGGTCCGAGTCGCCGGCGGTCGCCACCAGCCCTTGGATGAACGAGGTTCCCGGTCAGGAGGCCATCCGGCAGCGGATCGCCGTGTTGCGCATCGAGCATCGGGATCTGGACGATGCGATCCAGGCCCTGCTCGAGCGCCCCTACGTGGACGAGTTGCAGGTGCGGCGACTGAAGAAACGCAGGCTCCGCCTGAAGGACGAGATCGCGCGCCTGGAGGACCTGCTCATCCCCGACCTGGGCGCCTGAGCGCCCGTCAGGTCAGCGAGCGCTTCCCACCGAGCGCCCTCAGGGCGGCCTCGAGTCGGTCGGGATCCACCGGATAGGGCAGGGCGGCCGCGAAAGCGAACCGCGTCTGGAGCCGCTCGAGCTGGTGTCGGGTTTCCGGTTCGTAGAAGACGACGACCTCGGCATCCGGCGCATGCCGCTGCACCGCGGCCATCAGCGACTCCAGGTTGCTTAAGCGGTCGCGAAAGCCGGACTGGTAGTTGAATTCGGCCACGACCACCGCCGGCGGGTTGCGCTTGAGCCAGCTCAACGCCTTGCGCATGGAACTCTCCACGTGCGGGATGTAGCCCGAGCGGCGGTACAGGGGGGTGAAATCGGGATAGCCGCCCAGTTCCACGATCGCCAGCAACGAGGGCATCCGGCTCATTTCACGGCTCCCTGCGCACGGGCAAAAAGAGGGCGGCATCCTGCCGCCCAGTCGGTGAGCCCTCTATGGAGGGAAGTCGCACGATGTCGCCTCGCACGGTCGACAGTGTGCACTCACCGACGCCCGGCGTCCGTGGCATAGTTCCCGGTGGGCGGGGGAATATTTCACAAGGACCGAAGCGGCAAACCTTTTGCTCGGCAGGGGCTACATTGCATGACGCCGGGTACCCGTCCAATCGGGGGCGGCATCCTCCTCCACGAGCCTTATCCAGCAAGCGCCTGAAACCGGTTTTTTCTAGCAGGCCGTTGAAAAACTGCTGCGATACCCGCCTGCGGCGTTGCGCGCTGCTCGCTCCCTCGCCTATCTCCTTGATATGTCTCGGTCGCTGCGCTGCGTGCGTCTTGCATCCGGGCTTCTCGCGACGTTTTTCAACACCCTGCTAGAACGTCCCGGACGAGGGTCGCGCGCGATCTCCGCGCCGGACTCAGTGCTCGAGACGGCGCCGAGCCAGTGCCACGACACCCACCAGCCCGAACAGGATCGCGATCAGGGAAAGCGGAAACACGGCGTGAGCGGCCCCCTCGCCCGGCTTGGGAGTGGATTCCCCTGCAACTGCATCGGCCGGCTTGGCCAGTGCCACGCTGAGCCGGGCCGCTTCGGCGTTCGGGCCGAACTCCACGCAGGCGGGCTCCCCGCAGGGCGGGCGCTGCGACTCGGCGGCGCCCAAGCCTGCCACCCAAAGCGCCAAGACCAAGCCAAACAGTCCCTTTCTCAGCCGATCCATCGTTCGCTCCTTGGTTCCCGCATCGGAACTCCCCGTATGCCAAGGTCTCCTTACACCAAGGAATGCTAGTGGATCCCGGCGTTAACGACTGTGATGAAAGCCATAGAAAACGGGCGCTTCCGCGCCCGAGGAGCCCGTGGGCGGTGCCGGCGGGCAGCGCCGCAGGCGCGACAGTCTACCAGGCCTTGGGCAGCCGGGCCCGGATGGTGATCACACGTTGCTGGACCTCGATGTAACCACCGCGTTCGAGTTCCTTCATGATGCGGCTGACCATCTCGCGCGAGGCGCCCACCAGGTTGGCGATCTCCTGATGGGTCAGCCTCTGGGCCACGACCAGGACCCCGTCGCGTTCCTCGGCAAGCTGCAGCAGGGCCCGGGTCACCCGACCGTAGACGTCGTTGAGCGCCAAATTCTTCGCCAGGTCCGTGAGCTCCCCCACCCGCACGGCCAGCAGGCGCAAAAACTTGTAAGCGATGTCGGGATGGTCCGCAAGGTAGGTGCGGAAAGCATCGCGCGATATCAGCGAAAGCGTGCTGCGTTGGGTGGTCATCACACTGGCCGAACGTGGCATCTCGCCGATGACCGAAAGCTCCCCGAAGAACTCCCCGGGGCCCATGAAATTCAGCGTGATCTCACGACCGCTGTCGTCACTGCAGAAGACCTTCACCTGTCCCGCGAGAATCACATAGACGTGCTCACTGTGGTCCCCCTCGTTGATGAGCACGGCATGGCGCGGAAAAGTCCGCCGCACGCCACAGGCGGCCAGCGCGTCCACTTCGTCTGCGCTCAAATTCCGCTTTTCGGGTTGCCCCAGACCCACCACTGCACACCTCCTCGATCACTGCCCGCTACGATCCGCCACGTGCCGTATGCCCAAAACCGTATAATGCGGGCGTCAACAACCCCAAAACGAGCAATCGGACACGCCTTCGTGTGCCGCATCGACCCATGATATTGCCATCCGGTTGGCTCTGGCGGATGCTTTAACCAAGCACAGTGTGGGTTTGCTCCGACCGGCGGACCCGCCCGAGTGATCCTCGCCATGCGCACGTGCCCCAACTGCCAGTCCGAGAACCCACCGGAACACCGTTACTGCGCGGACTGCGGGCAGCCGTTGCATGCGGTCTGCGCAGTATGCGATTTCCGCAATCCCCCACGCGCCAACTTCTGCGCCGGTTGCGGCAGGCCGCTCGGCGAGCCGGGAAGGCCGGCAGCCCCCACCGAAGGTATCCGGGCACAACGGCGTCAGATCACCGTCCTGTTCGCCGACCTCGTGGGATCGACATCCCTGGCCATCCGGCTGGATCCAGAGGACCTGCGCCTGTTGATCCACCGCTATCAGCACCTGTGCTCGGAGGTGGTGGAACAGTACGGGGGGCACGTGGCCCAATACCTCGGCGACGGCATCCTGGTCTATTTCGGCTATCCACGGGCCCATGAGGACGATCCCGCCCGCGCCGCGCGGGCGGGGCTGGAGATCGTGCAGCGGCTGGCCGGCGCATCCACCGGCATCGCCGATCTGCACTTGGAGGCTCGGGTCGGCCTGGCGACCGGCACCGTCGTGGTGGACGAACACCACCGTTCAGGGGCGGTCTCCCGGCAGGAAGTGGTCGGGGAGACGCCCAACCTCGCGGCGCGGCTGCAGGAACTCGCCGATCCGGGAACGGTGGTGATCGCGGATACCACACGCCGGCTCCTGGGCGGACAATTCAAGTATGTCGATCTGGGCAGCCGGCGACTCAAGGGCTTCTCCGCTCCGGTTCATGCCTGGCGGGTGGTCGCACCGGCCGACACACGCATCCGGTTCGACGCCACCCGAGGCCGGCGCCTGCCCCCGCTGGTCGGGCGGGACAAAGAGCTCCAGTGGCTACGCCGGCGCTGGGACGAGGCCCTGCAAGGTCGCGGGCAGGTGGTCCTCGTCTCCGGACCGGCGGGGATCGGCAAGAGCCGACTGTGCAAGGCATTGTCGACGGCCATCGGCGACACGAGGGTGTGCACGCCCATCCGACTCCAGTGCTCGCCCTACCACACGACGAGCCCCCTCTACCCCTTCATCGCGCATTTGGAGCGGGCCGCAGGTATCCGGCCCAACGATGCGGCCCAGTGCAAGCTCGAGCGGCTCGAAGCGCTTCTGACCCGAGCCACCGAAACCCCGGGCGAGGCGCTGCCACTGATCGCCTCCCTGCTCTCGGTGCCCGGCGCAGACGACCGCACGATCCGCGAACTCACACCCGTTCAACGGCGCGAGCGCACATTGGCGGCCCTGGTCGATCAGCTCGAGGCACTGGCCCATCATCGGCCGGTGTTCGTGCAGGTGGAGGACGCCCACTGGATCGATCCGACCTCACGCGAGCTCCTGCAGGCGTGCATGGACCGCTGCCGCGACCTGCCCGTGCTGATGCTGGTGACCTACCGCCCCGAGAACCCGTTCCCCGCACCCGATCTCCCGCACGTACACCCGCTGCCACTACGCAGACTGAGGATGGAGGAGAGCCGTATCCTGGCCCGCCACGTGGCCGCCCACGAACTGGAAGCCCCGATCCTGGACCAGATCGTGCTGCGTACCGACGGCATCCCGCTGTATGTGGAGGAGGTGACCAAGAGCGTGGTCAACACCTCCCTCGAGAGCGGCGGCGCGGCCAAGCCGGCCCCCTCCGTTCCCGCCTCCCTCAGGGACGCCTTGACCGAGCGGCTCGACCGTCTGGGACCGGCACGCCGCGTGGCCCAGATCTGTGCGGTGATCGGCCGGGAGGTGCCTTTCGATCTGCTCGACCGCTTGGCGGATCTTCCCGAACAGGAGTTGGAGCGCGCGCTACAGCGGCTCCTGGAAAGCGGAATCCTGTTCCGGAGCCGACGCACGCAGCGCGGCTGGAGCGACTTCTTCTTCAAACACGCGTTGGTTCGGGACACCGCCTACGAGAGTCTGCTCCTCACCCAACGCAGGCACCTGCATCTGCGCGTGGCCGAAACCATCGAGGAACATTTTGCCGAGCGCGCCCGGCGCAATCCGGAGCTGCTCGCCACCCACTACGGGGAAGGCGGAGAGCCCGCAAAGGCTGCACACCACTGGGGCCGGGCGGCGCTGGAAGCCCTGTCGCGTTCGGCCAACTCGGAGGTGATCCTGCACGTGGAAAAGGCCTTGGATCAGCTGCAACGCCTACCGGCCGGGCCCCGGCGGCTCGAGCAGGAACTCCGATTCCACATCCTTCTGGGCGGCGCGCGACGGGCCGCCAGCGGGTTCGCCTCGGAGGATATGCGTCAGGCCTTCGAGGCGGCCCGCACCATTTGCCAACAGTTGGGCGAGTCCGCCACCCCGGTGCTCATCGACGTGCTGCGCGGCCTGTACAGCTACCATTACGCGCGCGGCGAGCTGAACCAGGCCCGCGAGCTGGCCGAACAGGTCGTCACCCTGGCGAAACGCTGTGACCCGGCATCGCTTACTGTGGGGCTCTACATGCTGGGCGGCATGCAGTTCTGGCAGGGCGAGTTCCAGGCCGCCGAACAGACCCTGACCCGCGCGTGGAAGGTCTACGACCGACATGCCCTGCGGGAGGACAGCCTCTCGGCGCAGACCGACCCCGGAGCCTTCGCCCTGTTCCAGCTGGCCTGGACCCAGTGGATGCTGGGCCGGCCGGCCCAGGCGATGAAAACCGCCGAACAGGTGCTGTCTTTTTCCCGCGAGCTGCGCCAACCCTTCACCCATTCGATGACCTTGTTCTGGGTGGGAACCACCGCCCTGTGCTGCGGTCGGCGCGGCGAGGCCGCCCGGCTGGCGGCGGAGATGCTCGAACTGACCACCAACCACCGCCTGCGCTATCTACGCGCCTGCGCCCTGGTCCTGAAGGGACACGTGGAGATCGACTCCGGCCGGATCGGCCAGGGCCTCGCCAGCGTCGACGAAGCGATGGCCGATTTCGCCGCCCAGGGGGCGGGCCTGGGCACGGCGTGGGCCCTGTCCAAACCCATCGAGGCCCACATCCACACCGGCCGACTCGACCAAGCGAGGGAGCTGATCACAGCGGCACGAGCGGCCATCGCCCGCAACGGTGAAATGCATTGGGCCCCGGAAATCGAGCGTCTGGCCGGCGAACTGGCCCAACAGACCGCACCCGCCGAGCCGGACCGGGCCCGCGCCGGATTCCGCCGGGCCCGGGACTTGGCCGGCCGGCTGGGCGCCACGGCGCTGGAGCTGCGCGCGGCCATCAGCCTGGCGGCCTCGGCCGATGCGGGGAGCACGGCGGAACGCACGGCCCTGTCCGAGGTGCTGGGGCGCGTGGAAAACGGTCTGCCGACTCCGGATACGGAGGCCGCGCAACTGTTGCTCTCCGAGGGCCAGATCCCGGCGGACTGGGGTAGGGAAGCCGGACAGGTCCATTGAACCGGGGCCTTTCCGGCAGCGGCAGGCCCGAAACACGTCAGGCGAGCGTTCGGAAACGGTCACTCACAGGCCGTTGAACAGGGGGACTCCGGCAATGGCAGGCAAGGCCGTGGAAGGGACGGGCTGGCGCGCCGCCATCCGTTATCTGGGTGACGGCACGGCCTTCGGCGAGAGCCAGATCCTGCATCGGCTCGTCCGAGAGATCAACGAGGTCCAGATCCGCAACCGCCACAAGGCGGGAACGCCCCTGTTCGCCCGCGCCTTCCATGCCAAGACCCATGCCGGGATCGGGCGGGCGTGGTTAGAGGTGAGCGCCGCGCTGCCCGAGGAGCTGCAGGTCGGCCCCTGGCGGCCGGGGGCGCGCTGGAACGCGACGATTCGTTTTTCCAACGCCGCAGGCACCGTGCGGCCCGATCCGGCACCCGACTTGCGCGGGCTCGCTCTGCGCCTGGAAACCGAGCCCGGTCCCCAGGATTTCCTGCTCACCAATGCCCCGGTGGCGCACGTCCAGGACGCCCGCCAGTTCCTGCAGGTCGCCCTCGCCGAGGCCGCCAGCCGCACCCGCCTGGGCACGCTGCTACGCATGGCCGTGCGCCTCGGGCCGTTGGAGACTTGGTACACGGTGCGCAGCCTCCTGCCCTATCTGAACCGACAGGTGGCCAGTCTGCTCACCGAGACCTACTGGAGCCAAACCCCGTATGCCTTCGGCGAGATCGCCGTGCGCTTCCGGCTCCAGCCGGAACAGCTCGCCCCGCCCCAGCGTCGCGATGGCGAACACTACCTGCGCCTGGACTTGGTCGAGCGGCTGCGCGCCGGGCCGGCCACCTTCCGTTTCCAGATCCAGCGCTATCGCGACGAGGCCTCCACCCCCATCGAGCGGGCCCGGCAGAACTGGGACACGCCCTTCGAGACCATTGCCACCCTGGTGATCCCGCAGCAGGACCTGGACACGCCCGAGGCGCGTGACCGCGAGGCACAGATCGAAGGCTTGCATTTCAACCCGTGGAACACGCATCCGGACATCGAACCCATCGGCAGCCTCAACCGGGCCCGCAGACTGGTCTACGAGGCCAGTCAGCAATTGCGTACGAGGCGGCGCACGCAGGTCCCGCACCCGGACCGGACGATCTTGCTGGACCGGGCGCTGGAGGCCGCCTTCGGCGTGCTTAACCGCTTTGTCCCCTGGCAGCGGCTGCCACGCTGCCTGGGGCTGCTCAATCTCAAGGCCATCCGCGATCGGGCGCGACGCACCAATCTGCACGATCACCCAGCGGCGCCCCTGCTCCCCGCGCCTCGAAACGCATCCGACGTTCCGCCGCCACAGGCCCTGCGCTGGCGCAGCGCCGACGGGCGCTGGAACGACCTCCTGCTGCCCGAGATGGGCGCGGCAGGCACGCGCTTCGGGCGCAACACGCCTTTGGATCGTCTCGCGCCGCAATACGACCTCGACGACCCCGATCCCCACGAGATCAGCGAGCGGCTGCTCAAGCGCGAGAGTTTCATTCCCATCCGCCACCTGAACTTGCTGGCCGCTGCCTGGATCCAGTTCCAGGTCCATGGCTGGTTCAATCACCGCCGCCTCAACCTGCGCAGCCGCACCAAAGCCGATCTCTTGTGGGCGGATCCGCGTGGCCCTACGCGCCTGGCCCGCACGCCTCCCGATCCGGGTGGGCCAGCGGGTGCCCCGCCCGGGTTCGCCAACACCGAAACGCACTGGTGGGACGGCTCCCAGCTCTACGGCAGCAACCTGGAGCGCCAGCGGCGGATTCGCGGACTGGCTGGGCGGGAGCGGGACGACGGCACGATCCCCTTGCGTCGCTCGCCCCAGGGCGACCTGCGCTTGCCGCCGGATCCGGACGTCCAGGGCATCGATCTCACCGGCTTCAACGACAACTGGTGGGTGGGGCTGAGTCTCTTCCACACCCTGTTCGCCCGGGAGCACAACGCCATCTGCGAAGCGCTGCGTGCGGAATATCCGCACTGGGATGGGGAGCGCCTGTTCCAGACCGCGCGCCTGGTCAACACCGCCTTGATGGCCAAGATCCATACGCTGCAGTGGAGTCCGGCGCTGCTCGCCCACCCCACCATCGAGCTGGCCTTCGATACCTACTGGTGGGGACTCGCCCACCGCCGGCTCTGCACCCTGGTGGCCCGCCTGGCCCCGCGCGAGGTCCGCCACGGACTGCCCGGCTCGGAGACCGATCACCACGGCGTGCCTTACAGCGTCACCGAGGAGTTCGTATCAGTCTACCGGATGCACCCGCTGCTCCCGGACGAGATCGGCCTGCACCGGATGGATGCCCCCACCCCCCCTGCCACGCTCACCCTGGACGACCTGGCCGGCGCCGCCACCGCCGCGACGCTCGATCGCATGGGCATGCGCGACGCCCTGTACACCTTCGGCCTGGAACACCCCGGGGCGCTGAGCCTGTTCAACTATCCGGAACGCCTGCGCAACCACACCCGCATCGACGGAGAACGGCTGGATCTGGCGGCGGTGGACATTCTGCGCGACCGCGAGCGGCGCGTGCCGCGCTACAACGCCCTGCGCCGCGTGCTGCACCTGCCGCCAGCGCGTTCCTTCCAGGCACTGACGCCCAATCGGGAGTGGGCCCAGACCTTGAAGGCGGTCTACGGCGAGGTGGACAAGGTCGATCCACTGGTGGGCATGCTGGCCGAGGCCTCCCCCCAGGGTTTCGGCATCTCGGAGACGGCCTTCCGGGTGTTCATCGTCATGGCCTCGCGCCGCCTGCAGAGCGACCGCTTCTTCACCACGGACTACCGTCCGGAGATCTATACGCCGCTGGGGCTCGAGTGGGTTGCGGACAACGATCTGCGCTCGGTGTTGCTGCGCCACCATCCGGAGCTCGCCCCCGCCTTGGAGGGAGTCGCCAACCCCTTCTTCCCGTGGCGGCGGTTGCCACACCACCACTGAGCACGGAAAGCCACATCCGCCTGCCACGGCCAGGGTCTGTATCGCCCGCGAACCCCCGACACACCCGCCCCGCCCGGCCCTTGCGTTGCATTTTCACAACACGATACGGTAAAAATGAAGTTTCACCGACGCCGCAACCCCGAGTGCCACGGGGCGCAGGCCCGAAAGGCAGTGTAGTTTTTGTGCAAAAGTGTTGTATTTTTGATTCGTTGTTGTAGAATAACTCTTGATCCGTTTGGGAACCGAAGCGACATCCAAGTACCCAGGCTCAAGGAACCATTGATTTTTCATTCACTTGTATAGAACGACGGGAGAGTAACCGATGAACAAGAAGATTCTCAGCATGGCTGTTGCCGGTGTGCTGGCCGCGCCCGCCGCCGCGTTCGCCGGCGGCCCCACCCTGTACGGCCAGGCCCACATGTCCCTGGACTACCTGGACAACGGCACCGTGTCCGGGCTGGATGCCTCCAGCAACTCGTCGCGCTTCGGCCTGAAGGGCTCCTTCGATCTGGGCGGGGGGCTGTCGGCCATCTACCTGATCGAGTGGGGCGTCAACGGCCTGTTCAGCAAGGGCGGCATCTCCGACCGTAACCAGATCGCCGGTTTCAAGAGCGACGCCTTCGGCACCCTGGTCATGGGCCGTCATGACACGCCCACCAAGGTCGTGGGCCGCAAGGCGGACCTGTTCTGGAGCACCCAGCTCGGGCAGAACCGTCAGTTCACCACCGCCAACCTGTCCGACGCCCGCGTGCCGCAGGTCGTGGGTTACATTTCGCCCAACTTCGGTCCGGTCCATGCCTTCCTGGCCTACGTGACTGGCACGGCCAAGAACGACAACGACGACAACGCCTTCAGCGGCGCGCTGATCTACGATCAGGGCGGGCTGTTCGCGGCGGTCAGCTACGATGTGTTCATGGGCGATATTCTGAAGGCCGCGCTGGGCAATGGCAGCGACACCCCGCAGAACCTGCGTGTGGCCGCCAAGTACAAGTTCGGCGACTTCACCGTGGCCGGCCTGTTCCAGCGCAATATGAACTTCAACAGCGGCGCGGGAAGCACGGGCAGCGACAACCAGAACCTGCTCGGTGGCGGTCTGGCCTACAAGATGGGCAAGAGCACCCTCAAGGGCCAGGTCTACTATGCCTTCGAGACCGACGACGTGAACGACTCCGATGCCTTCATGGTCTCTCTGGGATGGGACTATGGCCTGAGCAAGAACACCGCTGCCTATCTGACCGGTACCCTTGTGAGCACCGGCACGGGAGCGCGGTCTTACTACTACATCGGTGGTCCGGGCCATGGCTCCAACTACACCGCTGGCGTGGACGACACCAGCTGGGGCATCTCGGCCGGCTATCGCATCAAGTTCTGAGGCCGATCCGACAAGCCAGAACTGGAAAGGCGGGCGCTCTCGGGCGCCCGCCTTTTTCGTCTCGCCATCCGCCAGGGCCACCCCATGAACGCCGCGGTGGCCTTCCGAGGTGGTGCGGGAGAAGCGGACTTCGAACACGCCCGTCTCAGCCTCCCACGCTGGAGGCGCGGCTCGTTCAGTGCGGTTGTTCGCGCCCTGCTCGCGCCGCTCTACGCGCCGGGGGCACTGACCGACTCCGGCCCGCGTCGTCCCACACGCTTCCTCCACCAAACCCGAGCCTGGTCGGGATCCATCGGCCGCCCGAACCAATAGCCCTGGCCGATGTCCGCCCCCAGGGCGACGAGTTCCCGCAGCTGGTTCTCGGTCTCGATCCCCTCGGCCACCACCTGCATGGACAGCTCGTGGGCCAGGCCGATCATGTGCGCGACGATGGCCCGGGTGCCGGGTTCTTGCAACCGCGCAACGAAACCCTGGTCGAGTTTCAGCGTGTCCAGCGGCAGAGTCTGCAGGTAGGACAAGGAGGAATAGCCGGTCCCGAAATCGTCGATCGCAAGTCGCACCCCCCAGGAGCGCAAGCGCCGGACCGCCTCCAGCACGGGCTCCATGTCCCGCATGAGTGTCGTCTCGGTGATCTCCAGGACGAGGGTCAGGCATCCTCGCTCCACCGAATCGCGCCCCTCCGCCAGCACCGACTCCACGCGCGAGACGAAGTCCGGATCGAGGAATTGGTGACAGGAGAGATTCACGCTCATCACCATGGGCCCACTCAGCGCCTCGTTCCACGCCCGGCACTGACGCACCGCCTCGCGCAACACCCACTCTCCCATGGGCACGATGAGCCCCGACTCCTCGGCTGCCGCCATGAATTCCGCCGGGGCGAGCAGCCCCCGTTCCGGGTGCGCCCAGCGCATCAACGCCTCGAAGCCGTAGGGGCTCTCGTCGGCCAGACGCACCAGGGGCTGGAAACACACGCGCAGCTCACCGCGTTCGATGGCCTGGGCGAGGCTCGCTGCCGGATCGGGGCCGATGACCGTGTCGTCCCGGCCTTGGCCCGCATCGAACCGCATGGCCGCAACGCCCTCGCGACGCGCCTGGATCATGGCCAGGTCCGCGGCCCGCAGCAATGTCTCGGGGCCCCCTTCCACGTCTTTGTACGACGCCCATCCGATCCGTACCTCCAGGCGGTGCGTCGTTCCCCCGATGCTCTCGAACGGTTTGGACAGCGCCTCCTGCACCCCGGCCACGATGGCCGGCACGCGCTCCGGTCCTGAGGCCGGAATCAGCCATGCGAACTCGCTGCCGGAGATCCGCGCCAGCGTCTCGCCGGCCAGCACGTCACCCTCCAGGCGCTGGGCCAGCCGGCGCAACAGATCGTCGGCCGCCGCCCGCCCCATTCGTCGGTTGAGGTCGCGCAACCCCTCCACATGGAGGACCAGCAAGGCAGGATCCGAGTCCGCGGACGCCAACGCCTGCCCTACGCGATCCAAAAACAACGCGTGGTTGGGCAATCCGGTCAAGGGGTCGTACAGGGTATAGCGCCGGATGGCCTCGGCGGCCCGGTGCCGCTCGGTGACGTCCGTGATCGATCCGGCCATGCGCAGCAACCGTCCACGCTCGTCATGCACGCCCGCCCCTCGGATCATGCACCAGCGCCACCGACCACCCCGTGTCGCGATCCGCACTTCTTCGCAGAGGTGCTCGTCCCGGCCCGATCGCGCTTGGTCTACGGCCTCCTGGAAGCGCGGGATGTCCTCTGCATGCACCATCTCGAGCCAAGAGGCCATGGTAAGCGTGGCCGCCTCGGCCGGCCCGCCCCGGATTTCCTCGAACCTGGGCGAGAGATAGACCTGGTCCGATTCCAGGTCCCAATCCCAAATGGCATCGTTGGAGCCCCGCACAGCGAGGTCGTAGCGTTCCAACGCGCGTTGCAGCGCCCGGTCGCTGCGGCGGCGCTGCTCGATCTCGTGGCGGAGCGCATCGTTGGCCTGACGGAGCTCTCGGGTACGTTCACGCACCCGTGCGTCCAATGCGCGGTTGGCTTCCATCAGCGCCGCCTCGGCCTGGGTACGGCCGCGCTCCTCGCGCCGGACGAGATGGGCGAGGAACAACGCCACGCCGAGAAAGCCCGCAAAGACCGCAAAGGCGTGCAGCCGCTCGCGCCGCCCGAACTCCGTGAAGAGAGTCTGGGGTACCACGTCCACCAGCGTCCAACGCGTGCCCGGCAGTGCCTGCGAGGCGAGCACCGAGGCCAGCTCCTCCTGCGAGAGCCGGAAAGGCCGGTCCAACCGGTTGCGGCTGCCCTGCGCGGCCACTTCGATCAGCCCCCGCTGGTCCCGGTGCAAGAGATAGAGCCGATGTGCGGGCGGCGCGCCCTGGGCGAGGATGCGGGCGATGCGGTCCGGGGCGAGACTCACGAAGAAGATTCCCTCCCAGCCGTCCGGCGCCTCGACCGGCGCCATGAGATCGAAATGGTAGCCGAGCGGGTTGGGATGGATCACCACCTCGTGCGGGTGGTCGGCACGGGCGAAGGCCCGGATGTCGTTGCGGCAGACCTCCTCCACCCGCCCTCCGAAATCGTCCACCAGCACCTCCCCGCCTTGGTCGGCGAGTGCCATGGCGAAGGCATTGGGAAAGTGGCGCCGCGTCGCCGCCAAGAGCCGGTCATAGAGCTCGGCGTCGCCCGGCTGCCGGCCGAGCCGGCCCAGGGCGACGGCGTGATTGTCGGCGAACAGCACCAACGCCCGCTCGGCGTCGGAAAGATAGAGTTCCACCAGCTCGGCGGCTCCGCGCACGCTGCGCGACGCGAGCTCCTCCTGGTGCACCCGGAAGCGGTGCTGGGCGATCTCCGCGTAGCCGATCAGCAGGACTGCCACCAACACCAGCAGGATGCCGATGAAGCGGGTCAGAAAGTCCCGCGGTTGGGACAACACCCGACTGAACGCGGCTGGATTCACGGGGAGAGGTCCGTCCCGTCCCGGCGGCGGAGCATCCGGATACCCATCCCAGAAGTATAGGCCGCCCCGCATGGCTTCACATCAGGCCTTACCCTGAAGATCGGCCGCCGGTGGACCGACACCGAACGACCGTGCATGGGATCACGAGGGCGCCTCGGCGGCCCGTTCCGGGCGGCCGGCACCAAGCGCCACACAGGCACTCAACACTGGGACCACGGCGAGACCCAGCGCCCAGGGCCAGCGGCCTGGTTCCCGCTGCGCCCATCCCGCCAGTGGCAACAGCCAAAAGACGTTGTAGAACGAGACCAAGGCGGTCACCCGGCCGTGGCTGCGCCAGCGCCGCGCGAGGATCTGATAGGCGTGGCTGCGGTGCGCCTCCCAAATCCGCTGCCCACTCACGGTCCGCACGAACAGGGTATAAGAGGCATCCACCCAGAAGACGGCACCCAGGATCAACCACATCCACCATGCCAAAGCACCCACCGCCCAGCCGGCCACGGCCAGCGCGGCGGCGGCCGCGCCCAGAAAGGCGCTGCCCACGTCACCCATGAAGATCCGTGCCGGCGGGTGGTTGTAAAGGAGGAATCCGCAGCCGGCCGCCGCCACCCCCCAGGCCAACTCCCGCAACCCCGCCGCAGGCTGCGCCATCATCCAACCGGCGGCGGCGAACACGAACACCGCCTCGGCGGCAGCCAGGCCATCGATCCCATCCATGAAGTTGTAGAGGTTGATCGTCCAGGCCGTGGCCAGGATCAGGGCGGCCCACAGGGGCCAGAAGGCGGGAATTCCCGGTATCCACCACAGGATCCATCCCCCAGCCGCCAGATGCACGGCCAGCCGAACACCCACCCCCAGCGGCCGATGATCGTCGATCCACCCCACCACGGCCACCGCCAGCACGCCGAGCCAAACCAGACCCGTCCAAGTCGGCAGCGCACCGCCCGCGAGCAGCGCCACCGCCGCCACCGTGGCGGCCCCCGCGATGGCGATGCCGCCGCCGCGCGGTGTCGGGCGCGCATGAGAACTGCGCCGCCCCGGCAGATCCAGCACGCCGCGGCGCCGGGCATACCCCAACGCCGCCCGCGTGCCCAATGCGCCCAACGCGAAGGTCACGACGAGCAGCACTGGCAAACCGAGCGTCAATCCTGCGACCCGCCAGGGCGAAACGGACGGGGCGCATAATGGAAGTCTCGCCGGGCGGGGCCGATGTCGAAGACCAAGTCCCGCTGCAGGCGCCATACCATCGCTGGGGACAAAAAACCGAGCCCCGGCAGCCGGGCGCCCAGCCGAACCGCCACGGCCAACAACGCCGCCGGCACCGGGAGATAGCGAGGCCGCTGACCCTGGGCCGCGAAGATACGGTCCACCATCGCCCGATAGCTGAGCACCTCGCCACCCCCCAGGTGGTAAAGCTTTCCGTGGGTGGCTGAATTGTCCAATACGGCCACGCAGGCCCGGGCCAGGTCCTCGGCATGGACCGGCTGGCGGCGCGCACGCCCCCCGCCCACCAGGGGAAACACCCGCCAACGGCGCACCCAACGGGCGATGAAGGCCACATTGCGGTCCCCGCCGCCTCCATAGATCAAGGTGGGACGGAACAGGGTCCAGGCCACCCCGCGCTCGTCCGCCAGCCCGCGCAGCCGCTGCTCGGCCTGGCGCAGGCGCTCCACCTGCGCGCGTTCGCGGGGATCGGGGGAATCCGCCTTGGTCAGCACACTGGTGGTGCTGAAGGCGAGGATCCGCCTCGGCGACGGTCGCATGGCCTGGAGCCAGCCCGGCAACAGATCCAGCGGCGCCACGTGGATCCAGGCATCGGGCACCACCATGGCCGGCGGAGGCGAGCGCAGGTCGGCCCGCAGCCAGCGCAGGCCAGAACCGGCATCCGCCGGCGGTGGACGGCGGGAAACCGCAATCACCTCCAGTCCCGCCTCCCGCAGCGATGGGACCAGATAACGCCCCACGCCGCTGCGCGCGCCGGTGACGAGGACCCGCCTCATACCGAGCGCCGCCGCAGCGCGCCCCGCGCGGCCTCCAGTAGAAAACGCAGGCCCACGCCCAACACCACCAGCCCAGTGACCGCGACCGGATACCGGGCGCGCTGGAACTTGTTGTAAAAGCGCAGCATGCCGCGATGCTTGTGCCAGGCCACCCACACCGGCCGCCGAGCGCTGCAGCCCCCCTTGACATGGGTCGCCCGGGCCCGCGGGACGAACAGGACTTCCCAACCCCGCTGGCGGAACCGCACGAACCAGTCCAGATCCTCGCAATGCAGCACGTACCCCTCGTCCAGCCCGCCCACCTCGGCCACGGCCCGCATGCGTACCAGCATGCAGGCCCCGGAGACGGCCTCCACCGCCTGAGGGCCGTCCGGAAGCGGCTGCTCCACGACCTCGAACGAATCGAGCCAGCGCCCCAGCCCCGTCACCCGAGCCAGACTCGTGGTGGGGGTGGGGATCCGCCGCCGCGAGGCGCGCTCCTCGCGCCCGTCCGGCGCCCGCACCCGACATCCCGCCAAACCCGCCCGCGGGTGGGCCTCCATGGCCCGCAAAAGGACTTCGAGCGTATCCGGTTCCAGGAAGCAGTCTGGATTCAGGACCAAGGCATAGGGGGACTCGACGTGGCGCAGCACCTGATTCACGGCCCGGGCGAAGCCCAGGTTACGGGAATTGCGCAGCAGCTCCACCGCGGCTCCCGAGGCCGCCAGATCCCGAACCACCACCTCGCTTCCGTCACAGGAGGCGTTGTCCACCACCGTGACCCGAACGGGCGCCGTGGAGGCCAACACCGCGCGCAGGCACCGGCCCAGATGGGCCCCGGCGTTGTAATTGACGACGATCACGTGCACGGTGGGCAACACGGTCGCGGCTCCGCAAGAGTCTCCCGAGCGATATGGTAGCCTGCTGGCCGCCCACCCCGTCCATCGCATCCGCGAGCGCCATGATCGAGTGGACACCGGAACAATTGCGTCATCGCCTGACCGAGCAGGGGCCTGCCCCCCTGATCCTGGACGTACGCGAACCCTGGGAATACGCGCTGGCCCACTTGCCGGGAGCGCGGCTCGTGCCCATGGGTGAGATCGCCGCGCAGGTGGACACCCTCCCCCGCGACCGAGAGATCGTGGTGGTCTGCCATCACGGTATCCGCAGCCGCATCGTGGCCGCCTGGCTGGAAAAACAGGGATTCGGGAAGGTGATCAATCTGACCGGCGGCCTGGACGCCTGGTCACTGCGCGTGGACCCCGCACTGCCCCGTTACTGAAAAGCCCCTCGATCCTTTGCTTTTGGGCTCGGCGTCACTATAGTGAGCCTGATCCACGGGGGCAGGATCGCGCGCCCTCTTCCGTCACAGACCGACGTCCAGGAGCAGGTGGCGATGAGAAACACTTCCGGTACGGTGGGGCGATGGTTCGGGTCGATTCTGCTGGCGGGCTCCCTGTTGTTGGCCGGCGGCGCACGGGCCGAGGATCTGCAGGCGGTCTATGAACTCGCGCTCAACCGCGACGCGGTCTATCAAGCCGCGCAGGCACAATACCTGGCCGCACGCGAGGCAACCCCCCAGGCGCGATCCTTCCTCCTGCCCCAGATCAACGCCTTCGCCAAGGGCGAGCACGACGCCCAGTCCATCACCAACGACGACCGCTTTCCAGACCAAAACATCGATACCAACCGCTACGGTTACGGTGTCACCCTGAACCAGGTCCTGTTCAACCGGGACCTCTTTCTCGGCCTGAACCAGGCCGAGAAATCCGTGCTGCGGGCCGAGGCCCTGCTCGAAGACGCCCGCCAGGCGCTCATCGTGCGGGTGGCTCGGGCCTATTTCGACGTGCTGGCGGCCGAGGACACGCTCAAGGCCGTCAGCGCCGCCAAGGAGGCCTTCAAGCGGCAGATGGACCAGGCCCAGAAGCGGTTCGAAGTGGGGCTCATCGCCATCACCGACTACAAGGAGGCCCAGGCCGCCTATGACAGTGCCACGGCCAGCGAGATCGCCGCGCGCAACGACCTCGAGGTGGCCCGCTCCGCGCTGGAGGCCATCGTGGGGCAGAAGCTCGGCGCACCGGCCAAGCTCACGGACCGTTTTCAGCCCCTGCGCCCGGACCCCGACGACGTGGAGGAATGGATCCGGCGCGCCAAGGAACAAAACGTTCAGATCATCGCCGCCCAGCACGCCACGGACACCGCCCTGATCGAGGTCAAACGCCAGCGGGCGGGGCATTGGCCCACGGTGGGACTGAGCGCGGGCGCCGTTCAGGACAACACATCCTCCGGCCTGTTCGGCGGGCGCGACATCGGCACGCTGAGCGTGGGCGTGCGCCTGGATCTGCCCATCTACTCCGGGGGGTTCGTGAGCTCGCGGGTGCGCGAGGCGAGCCACAACTTCCAGGCCTCTCAGGAGCAGCTCATCCAGGTGCGCCGTGACGTGATCAAACAGACCAGCGACGCCTATCTCACGGTCCTGTCCAACATCAGCCGCCTGCACGCCCTGAAGCGCGCCGTGGAGTCCAACCAGGCCTCTTACGAGGCCACCCAGGCCGGGTTCGAGGTGGGCACCCGCACCTCCGTGGACGTCTCCCAGGCCATCCGCAACCTGTTCGCCGCCGAACGGGACTACAAGGTGGCCCGCTACGAGTACATCATCGCCACCCTCTCGCTCAAGCGTGCCGCGGGCATGCTGAGCGCCGAGGACATCCAGCGCATCAACGCCTGGCTGGATTGAGCGCGGCCGGCGAGCTGAGGGCCGCCCTGCGCGGGCGCCTGGAACGACGCCGGCGCGAGGGCTTGTACCGCAGCCTGCGCATGCGCGGGCCGGGACCGGTCACTGCGCAGCGCCTGGACGGCCGCGCGGTCATCGACTTCTGCAGCAACGACTATCTGGGCCTGAGCACCCATCCGCGCGTGGTGTCCGCCTTCCGCGAAGCGGGCGGGCGATACGGGGTCGGGGCCCGGGCCGCGCATCTGGTCAGCGGCCACACCGAGCTGCATGCCGAACTGGAATGCCGGCTCGCCGCATGGACCGGCCGGGAACGGGCCTTGGTGTTCTCCACCGGCTTCATGGCCAATCTCGGCGCCATCACCACGCTGGTGGGGCCGGGAGATGCCGTGTTCCAGGCCCGGCTCAACCATGCCTCCCTGCTGGACGCGGGGCGCGCCAGCGGCGCGCGGCTGTACCGCTACCGGGATCTGAGGCATCTGGAGCGTTTGCTGGAACGAGCCGGCGCCCGGCACCGGCTGGTGGTCACCGACGGCGTGTTCAGCATGGACGGCACCCTCGCGCCCCTGCCGGAACTGGCCGCGTTGTGCGAGCGATACGAGGCCTGGCTCATGGTGGACGATGCCCACGGGCTGGGCGTGCTCGGCCCGCAGGGGCGTGGGACCGTCGCCCTGCACGGGCTGGGTCAGGACGAGGTGCCGGTGCTCATGGGCACCTTCGGAAAGGCATTGGGCGGATTCGGCGCCTTCGTGGCCGGCCCCGGGGAATTGATCGAGGCCCTGATCCAGGAGGCTCGCAGTTACGTCTACACCACGGCCCTGCCGCCGGCGGTGGCCGCCGCCGCCCTGGCCGCGCTCGAAATCGTCGAGACCGATCCGCGACGCCGGGTGCGTCTCGATGCCCTGGTCGGCCGGTTCCGCGCGGGGGCCCGCGCGCGCGGGTTGGCCCTGGCCGAGTCCCGCACTCCCATCCAACCCCTGATCCTCGGCCCTCCGGAACGCGCGGTGGCCGCGGCCGACAGGCTCATGAAAACCGGCTTCTGGGTGGCGGCGATCCGGCCGCCCACCGTCCCGCGCGGCACCGCGCGGCTGCGCATCACCCTCACGGCCGCCCATACGGAAGAGCAGGTGGACGCGCTGCTGGAGGCATTGGGGGCGACCTTGGGCCAAGGCGCTTGACCCCGGCTCAGATCCAGCCCCGCTCGGCGAAGGAGACCGTCTCCTCCCCCACCACCACATGGTCCAGCACGCGTACGTCCACCAACGCCAGAGCCTCCTGGAGCCGGCGGGTGATTCGGCGGTCGGCCTCGCTCGGCTCGGCTACCCCGGAGGGGTGGTTGTGGGCCAGGATGAGGGCGGCGGCATTGTGCTGAAGGGCGCGGCGCACCACCTCGCGGGGGTGGACGCTGGCCCCGTCGATGGTCCCGCGGAAGAGTTCCTCGAAGGCGATCACCCGGTGGCGCGTGTCCAGGAACAGACAGGCGAACACCTCGTGGGCATGATCGCGCAACCGCGCGCTCAGGAAACGCCGGGTGGCCTGGGGGTCGGTGATGGTCGCCCCGCGCGTCAGGCCCTCGGCCAGATGCCGGCGTCCCATCTCGAGGACCGCCTGCAGCTGGGCGTACTTGGCGTCCCCGAGCCCCCGGGCCCGACAGAACCGCCTGCGGTCGGCCTGTAGCAGGGGGCGCAGTCCGCCGAACTCGGCGAGCAGTTCACGAGCCAGGTCCACGGCGGTCTTGCCCTGGACCCCCGTGCGCAAGAAGATCGCCAGCAGTTCCGCATCCGACAAGGCACGCGGCCCCCGTTGCAAGAGCTTCTCCCGCGGCCGCTCGTCGGCCGGCCAGTCCGTGATGGGCATCGGCTCCCTCCTCGAGATCGGCCTCGGCCGCTCATCTTCCCACCCCGAAGGCATGCCGTCCGCGCAATGGGCCACAGCGTCGATGGTAAAATTCCACGATGCATCCCCGGCGGATTCTGTTCGGCGTCACCGGCGGCATCGCGGCCTACAAGGCCGTGGAGGTGGTGCGCCGGTTGCGCGATCATGGCGCCGAGGTGCGGGTGGTCATGACGCGGGGCGCCACTGCTTTCGTCACGCCCCTGACCTTCCAGGCCGTCTCCGGTCACCCCGTGCGCACCGACACGCTGGACCCGGTCGAGGAGGCGGGCATGGACCACATCGCCCTGGCCCGCTGGGCGCAGGCCGTGGTGGTGGCGCCGGCCAGCGCGGACTTCCTGGCCCGGCTGCGGGCGGGGTTGGCCGACGACCTGCTGAGTACCCTATGCCTGGCCACGGAGGCGCCGGTGTGGCTGTTCCCGGCCATGAACCGGGCGATGTGGGCGCATCCGGCCACCCAGGAGAACGTCTCGGTCCTGCGCAACCGCGGCCTGCATGTCCCGGAACCGGCCAGCGGCCCGCAAGCCTGCGGGGAGTCCGGCCCGGGCCGCATGGTCGAGCCCGACGAGATCGTGGCACGGATCATGGCGCATGCCGGGCCGCTGGCTGGGCAACACTGGGTGATCACGGCCGGCCCGACCCGCGAGCCCATCGACCCGGTGCGTTTTCTGTCCAACCGTTCGTCGGGCCGCATGGGCTTCGCCCTGGCCGGAGCCGCGGCAGGCCGGGGCGCGCGGGTGACCCTGATCAGTGGACCGGTGACGCTGTCCACACCGGCGGGTGTCGAGCGGGTGGACGTGGAGACCGCGCGGGAAATGCTGGATGCGGTGCTGGGCTGTGTCGCAAGCGCCGACGTGTTCATCGGCTGCGCCGCGGTGGCCGACCTGCGGCCCGCCGAAACCCGACGCCAAAAGGCCGGCAAGCAGGAATTGGGCGACTGCCTGCCGCTGGCACGCAACCCGGACATCGTGGCCACCGTGGCGGCACTGGACAGGCGGCCGTTCACGGTGGGATTCGCCGCCGAGACTCACGAGTTGGAGCGCCGCGCGCGCGCCAAGCTCGAGCGCAAGAATCTTGATATGATCGCCGCCAACCGCGTGGGCCTTCCCGGGCTCGGGATGGAGACCATGGCCAACGAGATCGTGCTCCTCTGGCCCGGTGGCCGAGAGCGCCTGGGCCCGGCGGACAAGCCCCTGCTGGCGGAAACCCTGATCGACCGGATCGCAGCACGCCATGCCACACAGCAGCAAGCTCTCGGAAACCGCCCCTGAATCCGTGGTCGAGGTCCGCGTGCTGGATCCCCGGATCGGAAACGGGATCCCCATGCCCGAATACGCCACCGCGGGATCGGCCGGGCTGGATCTGCGCGCCTGCCTGGAGGCCCCGCTGGAATTGCGGGCCGGGCAGACGGAGCTCATCCCCACGGGCCTGGCCATCCACATCGGCGACCCGGGGCTGGCCGCCGTCATCCTGCCGCGCTCCGGGCTCGGCCACCGGCACGGCCTCGTGCTCGGCAATCTGGTGGGTCTCATCGACTCGGACTACCAGGGAGAGCTGCTGGTCTCGTGCTGGAACCGCGGCCAGCAGCCCTACACCATCGCCGTGGGCGAGCGCATCGCGCAACTGGTGGTGGTGCCGGTGGTGCGACCGCGCTTCGAGGTGGTGGAGGCCTTCTCGCCGAGCGGACGCGGATCGGGGGGCTTCGGCCATACCGGTCGGCATTGACGACTCGACCAGCGGGGCACACCCGAGACATCGTGGGATTGGGGGAAGACATGCAGATCGATCCGGACATCTTTCGCGCTTACGACATCCGTGGCGTGGTGGACCGCGCGCTCACCCCGGAGGTGGTGCGCGCCATCGGGCATGCCCTGGGGGTGCTGTATCCCGGCTCTCCCCGCGTGGCCGTGGGCCGGGACGGTCGCCTGTCGAGCCCGGCCCTGGCCGAGGCGCTGTGCCGGGGACTGGCCGATGCGGGACGCACCGCCATCGACATCGGCGCCGTGCCCACGCCGGTGCTCTACTTCGCCACCCATCACCTGGACACCGGGGCGGGGGTGATGATCACGGGCAGCCACAACCCCCCGGAATACAACGGCATCAAGATGGTGATGGATGGCCATACCCTGTTCGGCGAGGAGATCCGCCGCATCTATGAGCGGCTCGTCGAAGGGGATCTGCCGCGCGGCCAGGGCCGCATCGAATCGGCGAACGTGCTGGATGCCTACCTCCAGCGGATCACCGGCGATGTGAAGCTGGCCCGCCCCATGCGTATCGCCATCGACACGGGCAACGGGGTGGCCGGGCCCACCGCCAGTCGACTGTTCAAGGCCCTGGGCTGTGAGGTCACGTGCCTGTACTGCGACGTCGACGGGCGGTTTCCGCACCACCATCCCAATCCCAGCGAGCTGGAGAACGTTCAGGACCTGATCCGGGCGGTGCGCGAACAGGGGCTGGAGATCGGGCTGGCCTTCGACGGAGACGGCGACCGGCTGGGTGTGGTGGACGAGCAAGGCAAGGTGATCTGGGCGGATCGGCAGATGATGCTGTTCGCTCGGGACGTGCTTTCGCGCCATCCCGGCGCCACCATCATCTTCGACGTGAAGTCCTCTCGGCATCTGGCCGAGCTGATCCAGCGGGAGGGTGGCAAGCCGCTCATGTGGAAGACCGGCCACTCTTTCATCAAGGCCAAGATGAAGGAGACCGGCGCGCTGTTGGCGGGAGAGATGAGCGGGCATATCTTTTTCAAGGAGCGCTGGTACGGCTTCGATGACGGACTCTATGCCGGCGCCCGGCTGCTGGAGATCCTGTCGCGCGAGGACCCACCGGTGAGCGCGGTGTTCGCTCGGCTGCCCGACGCCGTCTCCACCCCGGAACTCAACGTGCACTTCGAGGCCGACGGCGCCCAGCACGAATTCATGCGCGCCTTCGCCGAGCGGGCCCGCTTCGAGGGTGCGGAGGTCTCGCGCATCGACGGGATACGCGCGGATTTTCCCGACGGCTGGGGACTGGTGCGCGCCTCCAACACGACGCCCAGCCTGGTGATCCGCTTCGAGGCGGATTCCCGGGCGGCCCTGGAACGCATCCAGGCGCAGTTCCGCGAACAGATGCATGCGGTGCGTCCGGACCTGGAACTCCCCTTCTGAGGGGGACGGCCATGGAGAACACCAAGGCCCATCGCTTCGCGCGGGTGCTCACCGAGGCCCTGCCCTATATCCAGCGCTTCTCGGGCAGGACCGTGGTGGTCAAGTATGGCGGCAACGCCATGGTCGACGAGCAACTCAAAAGCAGCTTCGCTCGGGACATGGTGCTGCTCAAACAGGTGGGCATCCATCCGGTGGTGGTGCACGGCGGAGGGCCCCAGATCGGTAGCCTGCTCCAGCAGCTCGGCAAGGAGAGCCGTTTCGTGGCCGGTATGCGCGTGACCGACGCCGAGACCATGGACGTGGTCGAGATGGTGCTCGGCGGCCTGGTCAACAAGGAGATCGTCCAACTCATCAACCGCCACGGGGGTCAGGCCGTGGGGCTGACGGGCAAGGACGGTGGGCTCATCCGCGCCCGCCGCCTGACCATCGAGCAACCCTCGCCGGAGCTCGAGGCACCGGAGATCATCGACCTGGGTCACGTGGGAGAGGTGCAGAGCATCGACCCGCGGGTGGTGCGCATGCTCGAGCGTGACGGCTTCATCCCGGTCATCGCCCCCATCGGTGTGGGGGAGGATGGATTCTCCTACAACATCAACGCGGACCTCGTCGCTGGCAAGATGGCCGTGGTGCTGGAGGCGGAGAAACTGATCCTGCTCACCAACACCCCGGGACTGTTGGACAAATCAGGTGCCCTGCTCACAGGGTTGGGGCCGGAGGCCGTCCAGCGTCACATCGAGGACGGGACCATCTCCGGTGGCATGCTGCCCAAGGTGGACTGTGCGCTGGATGCCGTGCGTTCCGGCGTGCGCAGCGCCCATATCATCGACGGACGGGTGGAACACGCGGTCCTGCTGGAGCTGTTCTCGGACGAAGGTGTGGGGACCCTGATTCACCGCTGAGGGGAAGCAGGTTCCTCCCGCGTTTCCACCAGCTCGGTGTAGCGTTTCAGGTCCCGCGCGAAGCGCTGCTCGGTCTCGATGCGTTCCCTGCGGCGTTCGCGCAGCTCAGCCCGGGTATCCCGCAACGCCTGGGTGGTCACCTCGAATTGCTGCACGAGGGCCTTGGACGGCGCCTTGCCCCCTTTTTCCTGCGCGGCGAGCTTGCGCTTGATCTCCCGCAACCGGCCCACGAGCTTGCGTTCCCGCTTCTCCAGAATCCCGATGGCGGTGTCGATCAGGTTCAGCCGTTCGTCCCGGATGGCTTCGATGTCCGCGATGGAGCCGTACATCTCCTGGAGGATGCGTTGTTCCCGCGCGCGGCGTTCGGCCTCTTCGCGGCGCCTGCGCTCCTCGGCCGCCCGGCGGGCCGCCTCACGCCTTTCGGCCTCGAGCTGCTCGGGCGACTTGGCCGCGGGAATGACCTTCACCGGCTCCCCCTCGTTGTCGTAGACCTTACGCTCTCTGCGAACGGCCTCCGGCGGCACACGGTCACTGAAATGCACCACACCGTCCGCATCCGTCCAGCGGTAAAGGCGTGCCTCAGACACCGGGGCCGACAGCGGGGTGAGGAACATCAGCAGCCCCAGCACCCTCCATCGCCTCGGCGGCCGGCGTATCGGCAAGGCGCTCGCGAGTCGCATGGCATGAAATCTGGGCACGATGGCGCAGGTTGACCGGTTACCGAGCCGATGATTATATGCGGGGTCGCCGCCCTTCCCTGAATCCGCCGGACCGACCAATCCATGCCTTTCATCGACCAGGCGATCCTGCTGGCGATCTCGCTGGCGGCCAATGCCTTCTCCGCCTTCTCCGGAGGTGGAGCGGGGCTCGTCCAGCTCCCGGCCTTGATCTTTCTCGGCCTGCCCTTCGCGGTGGCGCTGGCCACCCACAAGGTGGCGAGCGTGGCCCTGGGCGTGGGAGCAACCCTGCGCCACCTACGCGAACGCACGCTGCACGCACGGTATGTGGCCCTGATGTTGGCGGCGGGGCTGCCCGGCGTGATCGCTGGCGCGGGGACGATTCCACATGTACCGGAGCGTGCCGCCGAGATCGCCCTCGGCGTGATGACCGCCGGGCTCGGCCTCTACAGCCTCGCCCACCGGGGTCTGGGACAGAGGACCATCGAACGGGTGTCGAGCCGTTCGGCATGGGCAGTGGGCGCCATGGGCCTGTTCCTGATCGGGGTCCTCAACGGCTCGCTCACCTCGGGTACCGGATTGTTCGTGACCCTGTGGCTCGTCCGCTGGTTCGGAATGGACTATCGCATGGCCGTGGCCCACACCCTGGTCCTGGTCGGTGTGTTCTGGAACGGCACCGGCGCGTTGACCCTGGGCTGGTTGAGCGAGATCCGCTGGGACTGGCTGCCGGCCCTGTTGCTGGGTTCCCTGATCGGCGGGTACCTGGGGGCCCATTGGTCCATCGCGGCGGGCAACCGCTGGATCAAGCGCGGTTACGAACTGGTGACCTTGCTCATCGGGTTGAAGCTCATCCTCGGCTGAGCCGGCGCAGGCTCAAACCCCGTACTGCTCTCGGTAGGCGCGGATGGCGGGCAGATATTCCGCGTAGGCGGGGTCCTGCTCGACCAGGGTCACCAGATCCGTGAGGGTGGCCACCGCGACGACCCGCAGCCCCAATTCCCGCTCGGTCTCCTGCACCGCCGAGAGCCGGCCCCGACCCCGTTCCTGCCGGTCCAGGGCGATGACCACCCCCACCGGCTCCGCCCCTTCGGAGCGAATCAGTTCCACCGAGGCCCGCGCGGCGGTGCCCGCGGTCATCACGTCGTCGACGATGAGGACCCGGCCGTGGAGCGGCGCCCCCACGACCCGTCCACCCTCCCCGTGCGCCTTGGCCTCCTTGCGGTCGAAGGCCCACGGCCGATCCTCCCCGTGGTCGCGCGCCAGCGCGATGGCGGTGGCCGCCACCAGCGGGATGCCCTTGTAGGCCGGCCCGAACAGCATGTCGTATTCCAGCTCGGCCCGTCGGATCGCCCGGGCATAGAAGCCGCCCAGACGCGCCAGCGCGTCCCCCGTGCGGAACAGCCCGGCGTTGAAGAAATAAGGACTGACCCTCCCCGACTTCAGCGTGAACCGTCCGAAGCGCAATACCCCATGCTCCAGGGCGAACCGCAGAAAAGCACTCCGATCGTCCATCCGTTTCACCTCCGCGGTTCGCGGATCGCCACCACACGATCCGCAGCCAGATCCTCGAGCACCTGGCGTGTCCCACTGGGCCATTCGACCACCAGGCGTTCGACCCGCCCATGCCCGCCCAGGCCGAAGTGCAAGCGTTTGTGATCCTGGGCGAAACTGTGGGTACCCCCGGAGCGGACCCGCCACTGGGAGCGCCCCCCGGCCACCACCGTCACCCGGGCACCGATTCCGTCCCGGTTGCTGCGCGTACCGACCAGATCCACCTCCAGCCAATGGTTGCCGTTGGGCACGCCCCGCAGCAGCTGGTAGGGACCACGTTGATCGAACGGCGGCGGCCCGTGCCCATTGGTGACGAACAGATCCAAAGCCCCGTCCCGGTCGTAATCGGCCACCACCGCCACGTCGCCCCTTCCCGAATCGACCCCCTGCGCACCGGCCTCCCAGGTGACGTCGCGAAAGACGCCCTCACCCTGATTGGCCAGGAGCAGATTGGCGGTGTTGCGCACCGCACCGGAACAGACGAAATAGAGATCCAGGTCCATGTCGTTGTCGAAGTCGCCGGCGGTCACACTGGTGCAGCCCACCGCCTCGGGGCGTTCGAGTTCCCATTCCAGCCTGCGGTATCGGCCAACACTGCCCTGCGAAAGGAGGATGACCGGGTTGGCCAGCCTACGACCCGGACGAATGCCCACGATCTCGGGTTCCTGGATCGGCTGAGCGCCCCGGATACGAACGGCAAGGTGCCCCATGGTCGTGTCGATGACCCATCGTCCGTCCCGATGCGTGATCCGCACATCAGCGGCCTGGGTGGTGGACCCATTCGCGGCCTGCTCGGGCGTCAGATCGAGAACCATGTGGCGGCCCTCGAACATCCGTACCATCCCGCCCACGGAGACCCGGGGCGCCGGAAGCTTCGGCGGACGCCAGACGTACTCCAGTTCGATATGCAGCGGCCCCTCGGACGTGAACCGCAGGCGCGCCCGGTGATCCACCGTCCGCCGCCGTGTGAGCAGGGCGTCCACCCGGTGCGGGGCCGGTTGGACGAGATCGTTGACTTCGCCCAGCGAGCGAGCCAACGCGAAGTCCGGCACACCGTCCCCGTTGAGGTCCCCGATGGCAGCGTCGGTCACCACCCCGGGCACCGAGGGCAGACCGAACTGCGGGGTCGCGTCCGTGAACCGCCCATTCTCAAGACGCAGGAAGCGCGTGCCGGTGGAGAACAGCGCGACCCTCGGCTGCGCCTGCCGTCTCCCGATGGCGGTGAGTAGGGGGAACGGATCACCCGCCGTGATCCGGGGAAGACTCGTGCGCAAGCGTGCCGCGATCAGGCCGTGCCAGACGGCACGAATACGATCCACCATCCCCCATGGGGCAAGGGCCTCGTCCAGACCTGCGTCCAGCCGCCGAAAGGCCTTTCCGTCGTCGTTGTGGAACAACGCATTGGGAGCCTTTCCATCGCGGCGCGGGTGGTTGACCACCAGAAGATCCAGATGACCATCGGCGTCCGCGTCCAGCCACAGCGGAGTACGCCCCCGCGCCAGTCCATACGCCACGCCGAGTTCTGCGGCACGCTCCACGAATGCCCCGTCGGTGTTGACCAGGAGCAGGTTGGGATTGGCCGCGTACCCCCCGCCAGCGCCGCAGAGCACCACCAGATCCTGGTCGCCGTCGTTGTCGAAGTCCGCCCAGCCGGCGCCGTGCGGATCCGCGCCAGCCGGAACATCCAGGCGGGAGGCGGCCTCGTCACGAAATCGACCGCCGCCCAGATTGATGAGCAGCACGGGCCGATTGGAAAGCCCGCCCTCTCCTTCCACGCGGTGGTTGCCGATCCAGAGATCGGGCAGGCCGTCTCCGTTGGCATCCCCCCAGGCCGCTCCGGCCGTGGGCTCAACGAACCGGATCCCTGCCCTCGCGGTCGCGTCTTCGAAGGCCATGCCCACCGCCCCAGCCTGTGTGACCGCCATGACCGCCGCAACCGCGATGCACCAACCGACGATCGTTCCCCTGGGACACCCATTACCAGTCCGCATCGTCATAGAACGCCTCCGCCACCGTTGCGGTCACTTCTCGCACGCGGGCCACTTCGCCCGGGGTGAGCTTGTGTTTCCAGCTCTTGACATTGGCCCGGCTGTCCAGGCGTATCGTCCGCTCCCGGCCCTCGGCGAAGGCCGGATTCCCCTCTCCCGAAAAACGTTGGACCACACTCCGCGCCTGCTCGGTGAATTGGAGACCCAGCCGCGCGAAGAGCTCTTGGAATCCGGTCATCGGATCCACCGAAAGATCCTCATGGCGAACGAAGATCCATTCCGGATGCCGATCGCGGTAGATCCCGATCAGATGATGCAACGTCTTCCATAGGAGCGCGGCCTGCTCGATCAGATCCGCTTCATTCCGGCGGCGGGCGAGCGCCTCCAACTCGGGACGCAACGGTTCCAGGTAGTCGGCCATGAGCTGCGGCTGTCCGAGTGCCCAACGGGTCGGATCGAAGGGCCAACCCAAACGGCGCATGCTGGAGACGAAGGCCGCAGGATGGCGAATGAGCACCACGACGCGGATGGGAAAACGCAAGGCCAGCCATGGGGCGGAGGCCAGGGCGATGGGATCCTTGAGCAGCGGAACCGCCCCCTCGCGCCGGTAAGCGGAGAACCGACGCGCCTGCCGCCACGCCCGGCGAACGCCGGCCGGAGACCGGGCATCCAAAAGGGCTCGAGACAGCTTGTACCGCCCCGCCAGCATCTGGGCGACGCCCGGCAGGTAACGCGCCTCGTTGCCCGGATGGATATAGGTGAAATACCGCTCGAAGCGGCAGTCGCAAATGGCCCGGCCGACCCCTGCGTCGGGGTTGAACGGCTCGTAGAGATAGTACAATCCCGGGGCCTCGGCCAGCATGCGACCGGCCCAGGTGGTCCCCGAACGCGGGGCCCCCGTCACGAGAATGGGCTGGAGGGCCTTCACCGTCCCGGCCCGGTTCCCGGGATCACCGGTCGCCGGGTGCACCTGCCGGCATCGGATCCCGATGGACGGCCAACCCGATACAGGCGGTCGGCCGCAAGTCCCTCCAGCGTGCACGTCTCACCGTCCGGCCAACTGATTTGCAGCCTCTCGGCGTGGTCCCGGGCGCCGAGGCCGAAATAGACCCGATAGTGGCCGCTGGAGTAATGGGCCCCTTCGGCATGCCCCACGTAGCGGAGCTGGGAGCCGTCCCGGGTGAACAGCCGGACACGGGCACCGAGCGAGGCTCGATCCCCCGCAGGCCCCTCCACGTCGAGCGCGAGCCAATGCCCGGCGGGAGTCGGCGCCCAAGCGATTCGGGTCAGCCAGACGCCCGCCAACGCGCCCGAAGCCGCACCCGTATAGCCCGACCACGCGGCGAGCTTCCGGGCCCAGAAGTGCTTCTTCGGCTGTACATTGAGCGCCAGGACCGCATCGCGCCCGCCGTTGCCGTCCAGATCGGCCCAGGCGATCCGTGCATCGCCGAGCCGCCACGGCGAGCCGCCGCCCTCGAGTCCGAGCCGGGCCACGCGATGGAACCCTCGTCCATTCCGGGTAAACACGCCACCGGGCAGGGCGTAGAGTTCCTCATGCCCATCGTTGTCCCGATCCGCCCACACCGCCGCGAAACTGCGCCGAGGCAGACCCCAAGCCCGGATGGATACGGGCCTCATATCATGGGAGGCCGGCTCGCCCAGGAACAGGCGGTTGCCCTGCCGGGATACCACCAGCACGTCGAAGTCACCGTCCTCGTCCACATCGGTCACCCGGACCGCCGCGGGCACGTGGGTGGAGGCTTCCCCGAAGCGCGTACAGTCGAACCGCTGCGCGCCGCGCGTACAAACACGCAGTCCGTCACGATCCGCCCAGATCAGCTCGGGCCGGGAATCCCCCCAGAGATCCACCCACGCGAAATGCCCCGCCGTGGGGAAGCCGACCCCTTCCAGGCTACCGACCTCATGGAAACGCCCGTCGGGCTCCCGGCGGTACAACCGGTTGGGATCCCGAGCATGCGGACCCCGGCCGCATGCCACATACAAGTCGGCGTCCGCGTCTCCGTCATAATCCACCCAGGCCGCTTGTCTTCCCGGGCAGCCGAACTTCTCGAGGCCGACCACGCGCCCGGTCTCCCGCATGCCCTCGGGCCCCGGGTCGAACAGTTCGTCCCAGAACCGCATGGGGTAACGCGCCATGGCCGCACGCAAGCCCCCGCGCGTGATGAAGATTTCGGGACGGCCGTCCCCATCGATATCGTCCCAGGCCATCCCGTGGCGGTCACGCAGAAAGATGGAAAAGCGGGCGCTTCGTGGAGACACGCCCTCCGCGCCCACGTGAATCCGCTGCGGATCGACACCGATCGAGATCTCGATGGGCTGGGCGTGTCGTCGAGGCGCCACGGCGATCCCATCCTTCGGGCCCGAGAGCTCGAATCGCGTCACGCTGTGCAAGACCGCCCTCGGACGCAATGCGGTCTCGATCCGGATTTGCGCATCACCCGTGGCGCGGCCCTCGACACGGGACAGCACGTCGATGCTGCCCTCGATGGGGAAGGCCTCGTCACCGAGCCCCTGCGTGTCCACATGGATCCACGGACCCTGCCAATATACATACACGCCAGAAGCCTTTTTTGGCGGTGGATTCGGCGCTACGTAGAGGCCCGGAAACCGTGGATCCTGATCCAGATGCCATGAAGCATATACGTCGCGGAACCCATCCCCGCCGCGATTCAGGGTCACGCTCTGACGGGCGGAATGGTTGACCGTATACAAATCCAGGCGTCCGTCGGCGTCGGCATCGGTGACCCCGACATCGAACAGGCCGTACGTGGCCAGATCCACGGATTGCAGCTCGGTCTGGGGAGGAGGCAGGATCACCGGCTCGCAAGCCGCCAGCAGCACGGCGGACAACCCGCCCACCCACCACACCAGGGGGCGCGGCACTAGCGGTGCTCCCGTATGGAGAGGACTTGATTCCCCGGAACGTCCTTCAGCACCGTGGTGGCGCCGTCGGGCCAGCGCACGCGCAGGAGCTGCACGGTGGCATTGGGGCCCAGCCCGAAATGGATTCGCGCGTGGCTTTGTGACATGCGATGCATGCCGCCCCCCTGCACCCGAAACTGCCGTCTTCCCCCGGCAGTGACTTCCACCACCGCACCGATCGCGTCCCGGTTGGGCGGCCGGCCCTCGAGGTCGATCTCGATCCAATGATTCCCGTTGCCCAGGTTGTGGAACAACTGATGGGGGCCATCCGCAACGAACGGAGAGGTGGGGTCCGCCCCATTGGTGACGAACAGATCCAGGAAACCATCCCGATCGTAGTCCGCCACCACGACGGTATCCCCCCGCCCGGCCATGCTGCCCGCAGCTCCACCGGCTTCTTTCACCAGGGTGAACCGACCGGCCCCGTCGTTTTCCAGCAGGCGGTTGGGCAGATTGTGCACCGGCCCCGTACACACCATGTAGAGATCCTCGTCCATATCATTGTCGAAGTCCCCCGCCACCACGTAGTGGCAGGCGGTGTCCTCACCGGCCGCGCCCTCGAGCGGTGCCGGGCGGAAGCCTTCCGCCGTGCCCAACAGGAGGACGTCACGTCCCCTCGGACGGAAAGGTGCGAAACCCACCGGCTCGGCCCGTGTAAGCGCGCCTTCGCAATCGACGATGTAATCCACCGGCTGATGGCGAATGCCATTGCGTAGTTCCCACACCCGTTCGGCCGCGAGCCAACGGATCGTGACCTTGCCCTCCGGGGCCGGGCCGTCGCGCCAGATCGCTTCCTCCGGCCGCAGCCGAAAACGCCGTGTCCTCGGGGAACCGGAGGAACCGATGCGAATCCGAGAAAGTGGCATCCATTCCGGATAGATCGCAAAGATGGCGTCTCCCTCACAAGCGAAACGCACCGCATGCGGCGGCCTGCGGGAACTGGTTCCTTTGAGGGTACCCAGGATGCGGTGCTCTCCCTCCCGCACCATGTCCGGCGGCAGGTACTCCCCACGGGTCAGATAAACGTCCGTTCGCCCGTCCCCGTCGAAATCGCCGAACGCCGCGTCGCTGATCTCGTCGACGGCCGGCGCGTCGAACGTGTGACTGATGTCTTCCAACCGCCCGTCCTTCAGCGCAAACACGCGCGCCGGATCGGACAGCAGAACCAGCTCCGGCCGATGGTCGCCGGTGAGATCCGCGAGCTGCGCGGAGACCAGGAACCGAGGGGCACGCCAGCGCAGTCCTTTCCGCCAACGCCAATGGACGAGATTGTCCCAAAGCTTCCAGGCCCGCTCCCAGCGGTCCGGCCGGCCGTCCCGGAAACCCAGCGCGTCCGGTGCACGGGCAAAACGCCCTTCGTCCTGCAGATACAACACCGATCCCCCCCACTGCTTGTCCCGGGCGTTGACCGCCAACAGATCCAGGTCTCCGTCACCATCGGCATCCAGCCACAGCGGTGTGAGTCCGTGTCCGGGCTGGGCGAGGCCCCTTTCGTCCGCCTCGTCCCGCAACCGACCGTCCGTGTTGACGAACAGGTGATTACGCCCCTGACCGGGCACCAGCGAACCATCGGGCTTCGCCAGGGCATCCACCAGCTCGACGAGATCCGCGTCCCCGTCCGAATCGAAGTCCGCCCACGCCGCGCCATGCGTGTCCGCCCGTGGGTCCCCGGTCCAGACCTCGGGCACGATGTCTCGGAATCCACCACGCCGGTCGTTCAGATACAGAACCGGACGGGTATTGTGGTTCCCCACCCAGAGGTCGGGCCAGCCATCACCGTTGAAGTCACCCCACGAAGCCCCCCACGAAGTGCCCCGGTGCTCGATACCCGCTCGGGCCGTCACCTCCTCGAACCGGATACCGGCATCGACCCGAAAACAGGGCAGGAGCAGGAGTAGGGTGAGGGCGATCCGTGCACAGCGAGGCAGACGGTTGAGCACGACCGAACCTGAACGCGCGTGCTGGAACGGCATCACACTCTACGGGCGGGAATCGTCCAAGGAGATCTCGGCCTTCCAGGGCACGAGATTACCGGCGAACCATGAAATCGCCGAGCGAGACATGCGGGGGGTCACCACGTGCCTCGCACACACCGTGAAGGCGAGGCTCAACGACACAAGGGCTCCAGCGCCGGTGCGGGGGTTCCGGTGCACACCATGTATTTTTCGACTTCGCCGCCGATCCGGATTCCGCCCTGTGTGTCCGTGGTCACCACATAAATGGTCTTCCATCCCGCGCCCTGCACCGATGCGAGATACCGTGCGGGCCCATAGGGATACACATGGATCACCGCAGTCCCGGTGCTGCCCTGCAGACGCGTCAGGCGCGCCTGCCGGACGGTTGGATTGCGCAGGAGACGCCGTTGATCGCGGGCGTAACTGCCCGTCAAATAGCGGTCCACGTCGGCGGCCGTCATGGTGGGAAGTTGCTGGACGAAGCGTTCCACGAACCCCCGGATGCGGTTCAGCTCCGCAGAATCGCCCCCGGTCCCGGCTGGACCCGTTGCAGCGCTCACCACTGTCGCCCAGCCTGCAACCAGCAAGAACGCGATCACGCGAAAGGGGAGTTTTCGGAACATTTTCACGACTGCACGCCTCATCCACGCTCACTCTGTAAACACACACCGTGATGCCACGCAATCATTGGGGCACCACGATCAGAACATAATTGCCCGCCGCACCGGTCACCGAGGCCTCCGCGCCTCCGAAACTCACCGTGCCGGACATCGCTGGCGCCTGATACACCCTGAGCTGAGGAATGCTCGCCGAGGATGTCTGGACGATTTGTCCGGTATCCGTATATCCCGCCATCCATGACGGCAAGGACGCGGCATTTGCGTCATACGCCACGTACACCGTGACCGCAGTGGAGGTGCCGAGGTCCATGGTCAGGTAGTCGCTGTTGGATTGGTCCTTGTCCGCGTTCGCCGTCAGAATCCAGCGCCCGCCCTGCAGGTTCGCGGGAATGGCCTGCAACGTCCAGCTCTCATCCACGTACAAGGTATCGCCCACCTCCTTGAGCTCCTCCTTGTAAGGCAACGGCTGCTCACAGGCGCCACCCTGTGTCAACCTGAGGCAGAGACCGTCCACGAAGTATGGCAGTGCCACCGGATTCGTGGGGTTCACGGCATTGTTCCACTTGGCGGCCACGATCTGCTGTCCCAACGCGCCGGGATGCAGGACACTGGCAAACAGGAAATAGCGGTTGACGCCTGCGGCCGGATCGAGGAAGAAGGAGTAGAAGTCCGGCCCGATCTGCGCACCGGTCAGCTGCGTCTGGATGACCTGGTTGTACTCCCGGATCATGGCATTTCTGCCATCCGGATCGTTCTCGGGGTCAGAGAAGGCCACCCCATCCTGGCCAAAGCGTGGCGGGACCAAGGCCACGTAAGGCGTCTTGCCGGCATTGTTCACCGCGTCCACGATGGACTGCAGATAACCATAATACGTGCCGTCACACGCGGTGCCGGTGCACCCGAGTCCGCTCGGGCGGGGTCCAGAGCCGATTCCGGCGTCGTTGGTGCCGATCAGGATCAAGACCCGGTCCGCATCACCATGGCGCTCGAGCAGCGAGGCGATCCGATCGGCCAAGTGGCTGGACTGGTCGCCGGGGACGCCCGCGTTCATCACGTTGTGTGCCACGACGACGGGCGCCGGGCCATTGAGATGATCGACCAGGTTCGCCTGATATCCCTGCAGCGAGACCCGGAATCCATAAGTCGGATCCGAGTTCCCGTCCGCACCGTACCAATCGTCCACCCCATCGGTGATGCTATCGCCGGAAGTCGCCGTGTTGATGCCACCCAGCCCCACACTATCGTGTTGGTCGGATGAGAGGACCGTGGTGCCGTCCGAATCGATCAGCTCGACTCCGACGCTATATACGCCTGCCGAGGACGCCGTGCATTGTGCCGTCCAGAACCCCGGCGCCGCCTCGCTCGCCGGGCCGCAGGGCGAACCGTCGAGCAGGAAACGGACCTGCGCGCCGGCGGGGGCGTTGCGCACCACGGCTTCGGCATCCACCGCGAGGGAACCCACCACCGTGTGCGCCGCCGGATGGCCTAGCACCGCCTCCGGCGCGGTGGGCGGAGTCCAGACCTCCACGTCGTCGAAGGAACAGGCGCCTCGCGCATACAACGCCACCGCTCCGCTGGCCACGCTGCCGTCTCTTACGCCGAACAAGGGCGTGCCGTCCCGATACACCGTCAGGAGCTCACCCACATGCACCACGCGCAGCCGCTGCGCCGTTCCCGCCGCAACCCCACGGCCGTTCTTCGCCAGGGTGGACCATACACCGCCAACCTTCTTTTCCAGCAAGGTGAAGCCATCCACGTGGCTGACCGTGAGCCGGTAATAGTTGCCGGCATCCTGATATCGCCACATGATGCCGCAATCGTCGTTGGCCCCGCCCGTGACATCCGCCGTCACCGTGGCGGAGAAATCGAGATCGGAATACGTGCCCGCGTCGTGTGAGTAATAGCCGACCCGGTAGATCAGATCCCGCGTCCCGTCACTGTCGAATCCTCCGTTCCACCAGCCGAACCAGGACGAATTCACCGCCTGCTGCCGGTAGACGCCCGACACCACGCCCCAGGAGGGCGATACTCCGGTCTCGTTCACGGTGGTCCAGCCATCGGCGACGCCATCGTTGAAATCGTCGGCAAACAACAATGTCGGCCCCCCGCCGCCCGCGGAGACCAGCCGCAGGCGGTTGATGTTGAACCCGCCGTTCTCCACCACCAACCGCAGCACCTG
>Ga0256841_1000412_pt1 | contig 44502 bp, 48 predicted proteins | sample 356308metaG_FD_185971 | JGI IMG/M metagenome (GOLD analysis project Ga0256841, IMG submission 185971) | Hydrothermal vent microbial communities from Mid Atlantic Ridge, Atlantic Ocean - 356-308 | ecosystem: Environmental > Aquatic > Marine > Hydrothermal vents | place: Atlantic Ocean: Mid...
CGCGCCAGTGGCCTTCCCTGAAAATGTCTGCGGCAGGGATGCCGCAGTCAAGCCTACAGGGAGGTATTCACGGCGTTTTTCAGGGAAGGCCACTGGCAGAGGGGCGGTTAGATGACGGAGCCCTGGAACACACCCAGCCCGGCTATCGACGGAGCCTTCGATATGCGACACTGGGCATTGCGACGACCGGTGAGGGCCACCGGCCGCTCCACGCCAGGGCCTTGGCAGGCGCCTGCCTGGTGACGGATACCCAGACCGCCTTCCGCCGGCCGATAGCACGTGCCCCATGGCCGGCAATGGGCGTGCATGCCTTTCTCCGACGCGCCTTGCAAGGGCCTCATCGTGGCAATGTGGTATTGCCTGCCACACGCCGCTGATCACCGCCTCTCCCCCCATGGCCCGTACCGTCCCATGAGAGAGTCCCGCGTTGCATTGGCGGCCAGGGCTCGCAGAAAGGCGGGCGGCCGCGTGCAGGCAGACCGTACAGGGTCTCGCCCCGAAGCCCTCCGGTGCGAATCGATAGATGGACGGAAGATCCTGTCTGACCCCATGTCCCGATCATCATGCTGATGGAATCCAAGAGCTTTCTGCTCATTCGCCGACAGGTGGCCCAGTCACCGCTTTTTCACGATGTCCCGCAGGTCTTGCTGGACGAGCTGCTGCACGAGTTTCGCTATGAGTATTGGCGGCGAAAGGCGATACCGTCAAAAGGCAGCTGTGCCCAGTATTTCTATCTCTTGCTTTCGGGACGTCTGGAGGTCGTCCATACACATCCTGAAACGGGGCGCAGTGTCACCCTGTATCTGCTTCAACCTGGTGATGGATTCGATGTGATTGTCTTACTGGATGGTGAACCGCACGATATGGCCCTCTTGTCCGACACCGATGTCGAGGTGTTGGCGGTGCCTATCGATACCATGCGCCAATGGATCTGGAACCATCCGGAGATCAACCGGAATCTCATGCCCTATCTGGCGCGCCGCATGCGTGAACAGGAAGAGATGACGGCAAATATCGCCCTGTATGATACCGTGAGCCGCCTGAGCCGCCTGATTCTGAAACATGCGACCCTGAACCGCGATTATCGTGGTGATGACAGTGAAGCCCATAGATCGCATCTCGTAAACGGCTTTTCGGACGAAATGCTCGCACGTATGATTGGCTCTGTACGTCAGGTGGTGAACAAGCATTTGCAGCTCTGGCAACGCTCTGGTTTCCTGAAAAAACAGAGGAATTCATTGGAGATCAAGGACCTGCGCGCCATTGAGAGAGTCGCCCGAGATTTTCTCGACAGCCTGAAGAAGAGTGCGTGAGCAGCGCGCCTCCCCATGCGAGCGTTTTGTCACCTGGATGACAGACTTCCGCAACGTCTTTCCTATCATGAGCCGGCGACTTGCAGCGTTTCGCTGTTGCTCGAATCCCCTCTGAAACGATAGGAGAAACATGCCATGAAAGAAGCGGGAAGCCGCCTGTTACCCTTGGCGGCCATGCTGGCATTGGCCGGTATCGTCGCCCAGCCGCCTGTGGTCGCCGCCGCGTCCGCACCTGTGAAATCAGCGATGAAAACCGTTGCCAACCAGCAGAATGGCAACGCCACCGTCAAGCATTCCGTGGCCGCGGCGGCCAGCAAGGCCGCGGAACAGGGCCGCAGCACCGTCATCAAGGAAGCGGTCACTGCACTGGCAGATGTCGACAAGGCGCTCATACTTCTGGATAAAGGAAAGAAGAAGGAGGCCCTGGACGCCCTGGCCGAGGCTACGGGAAAGCTGGAGCTGGTGGTCGCCCGTGATCCATCCCTGACCCTGGCACCGGTTGCGGTTCATGTCACGGCAAAGGACCTGATCGCCAGCGTGGATACGATCGATGAAGCGGTTGAACGGGCGCGCAAGTATCTCTCCGACGGGGAGGTGCAGAAGGCGCGCGTGGTGCTGGCGAATCTGGCCAGCGAACTGGTCGTCACTGTCACCAACATTCCGCTGGGCACCTTCCCCGCCGCCATCAAGGCTGTCAGCCCGCTGATCGACCAAGGTAAGATCGGCGAGGCCAAGGCGGCGCTGGTGACGGCGCTGAGTACACTGGTGGATGTCGATACGGTCATTCCCCTGCCGGTGCTGCGCGCTGAACTCCTGCTGGAAAAGGCCGAGGCCCTGGCGGAGAAAAGAGACCGCAGCGATGCGCAGGACGAATCGCTGGCGATCCTGCTGTCACAGGCGCGGTACCAGCTCAAGATTGCCAAGGCATTGGGCTATGGTAAGAAGTCGGATTTTCGTGATTATTATCGCATGATCGACGAAATCCAGGAAAAGACACACAATGGTGGCTTCGGTACAGGCTTCTTCGACAAGATCAAGGCCAAGTTGAAGGCCCTGACGGAAACCAATGCCAAGGCCAGTGGATCGCCTTCGGTACAACACCCAAAGAAATGATGGCAATCGCTGCCTGATCCTGCAAGGGGGCTTGTTCACAGCCCCCTTTTTTTCGATCGGCCAGTGCCGTTGCCGGGCGGTTCCTGTCCCGGACGATGTGTCATAACAAGGGGAGAACGAAATGAATGATGTAACACTCAGTGTCTTCATGGATCGGCGCACCCGCAAACACACCCTGATTGCAGGAGGATTGATGGTGTTGATCGGTCTGGTGGGGATATTTCTACCGCAACTGATATCGCTGACCATATCCATATTGATAGGATGGGTGTTGCTCTTGGCGGGTGGAGTGGCTGGCTATCAGGTCTGGTACAACTACAGCCACAATTGGCAGAATTGGCTGAAACCGCTCTTGTTGTTGATGGCCGGCCTGCTTGTCGTCTTCAATCCGACCGCAGGCGCGGCGGCCCTGGGCCTGTTGCTGGCAGCGATATTGCTTCTGGACGGTTATGCCAATTTGACCCTGGCATTCACCCTGAAACCCTTGCCAGGTTGGGGCTGGATGTTGCTCAACGGACTGCTGACCCTATTGCTGTCGGTACTGATCCTGCTGGGTTGGCCATCCAGTTCATTGGTGGTCATCGGCATCATCGTGGGTATCAGCCTCTTCATCGATGGCGTGACGCTTCTGATGTTGGGGTGGAAGGCGGCTCATTAGCGGTAGGCTGTCTCGAGATGGCCCAGGACATCTCATGAACCGATGCTCAATCGTCCAGGGTGGAGACATAGGCGAAGATGTCCCGAATCTCCTCCTTGCTGAAATCCGCCAGCAGTTCTTCGTCCGGGTCGTCCGGGTCGTGGATGCGGCGGTGGTTCAGGAACAGCTTCACCTGACGCCAGAGGTAGGCGGTGTACTGGCCGGCCAGCGGGGGGATGGCCTTGCGGGCCTTGCCTTCACCGTGGCGGCCGTGGCAGGAGGCGCACTCGCGCCGGTAGAGGCGTCTGCCCCGGGCCGTGTCGCCGGGCGCCTGGCCGATCTGAACCACCCGCTTGGCGGCCATCAGGCGCGCATAGGCGTCGAATCCCGGGGCCTGGGTGTCCACTGGTGGCAGTGTGGTGGGGAGTTGGATGCGCGCCAGCCAGGCCGAGATGTCGGCGATGTCCTCGTCGGGCATCTGGCGTTCGTCCACGTGTTCCACCATGGCCAGGTTGGGCCGCTGGCGGGCCCGGAAAAGGCGCAACTGCTCGGCGAGGTAGGCGGCGGGCAGGCCCGCCAGACGAGGGTACTTGCCCTGTTTGCCGCCCTGGCCGAACTCGCCGTGGCAGCCGGCGCAGACCTCGTTGATCTCCTCGCCGTTTTCCAGGTCGAGGGCCAGGGCGTGGGTTCCGAGCAGGGTGGACAGCAGGAAGACAAAGATGCGCATAGTGTGGGCCAAGGGTCTCAAGGGGTGGAGAATGATTCATGGGGTGGGCCTGCCGGGCATTGACATCGGTCATGGGCGGCCCCTTTATTCTTGAGTATTATGCGCAGTTATTCCCTTCCAGGACAGACCCATGGATGCATCAGTGAACGCCCTCGCCGCCCCTGTAGCGCGTACAGGGGAGGCCCCCCATCGCTATCCCCCGGGAGACCTCGCCATCTGGGTCTTCATCCTGGCCGAGCTGCTGGTGTTCGCGGTGTTCTTCTCGGCCTATGCCTTCGCGCGTATGGGCGATCCGGCCCTGTTCAACCAATATCAGGCCACCCTCAGTCAGAACGCTGCCCTGGTCAACACCCTGACCCTCATCACCGCCAGTTATTTCGTGGTGCGCGCGGTGGCGGCCATCCGCGAGGACGACAGCCGCGGTTGTGTGCGTTGGCTGCTCGCGGCCCTGGGCATGGGCGCCCTGTTCCTGGTCATCAAGTCCGCCGAGTACGCCCACCACTTCTCCTTGGGTGTGAGCATGAGCACCAACAGGTTCTACATGTTCTACTTTTCCTTGACCTTCTTCCACTTCATGCATGTGATCCTGGGCATGGTCATCCTGGCGGCGGTGGCCCTCAAGGCCCGGCGGGGGGGGTACAGCGCCGTCGATCATCGCGGCGTGGAGACGGGGGCCTCCTATTGGCACATGGTGGATCTGGTCTGGTTGATCCTCTTCCCCCTCGTCTATGTGATGCACTAGTCGGGCTCGTCCTCGGAGGTGGGTATGGTTGAAAAGAAGGGGGCAAGGGGGCTGCGTCCCTGCACCTGGGTCTGGTTGCTCCTGATGGCGCTCACCGTCGTGACCTGGTCCCTGGGCCGGGCCGGAGTGCATGGGCTTGCGCTCAGCCTCGGGGTGCTGTTCCTGGCCCTGCTCAAGGGCCAGTTGGTGGGCGATTTCTTCATGGGCCTCAGGTCCGTGCGCGGGTTTTGGCGTTGGCCGGTGAGCCTGTGGTTGCTCATCCCGGGAGGGCTCGTCACCACCGCCTTCATATTGGCCGCCCGATGACCGTCGAACTGCCCTATTATCGCCCCCAGGGTGGTGAGATCGCCCTGTTCGAGTATGCCTATCAGAATCGTCTTCCGCTGCTCCTCAAGGGGCCCACCGGCTGCGGTAAGACCCGCTTCGTACGCCACATGGCGGCGCGCCTGGGGCGGCCCCTGTTTACCGTGGCCTGTCACGACGATCTCAGCGCGGCCGATCTGGTGGGGCGCCACCTGATCGGTGACCAGGGGACCTTCTGGGCCGACGGTCCCCTGACCCGGGCGGTGCGCGAGGGCGCCATCTGCTATCTGGACGAGGTGGTGGAGGCGCGTAAGGACACCACCGTGGTGTTGCATCCGCTCACCGACGACCGCCGCATCCTGCCCATCGAGCGGACCGGCGAGACCCTGCGCGCTCCGCCCGAATTCATGCTGGTGGTGTCGTACAATCCGGGTTATCAGAACCTGCTCAAGGGGATGAAGCCGTCCACCCGGCAACGCTTCGTGGCCACCCGTTTCGATTTTCCCCCGGCGGAGGTGGAGCACGAGATCCTGCTCGCCGAGAGCGGCATCGACGAGGTCATGGCGGGGCGTCTGGTGGACTTGGTCCAGGGCCTGCGGGTGCTCAAGGACCACGATCTGGAGGAGGCCGCCTCCACCCGCCTGCTGGTGTACGCGGCCACCCTGATCCGGGATGGGATGTCGCCTCTGGAGGCCTGCCGGGCGGCCCTGGTGGAACCCTTGAGCGACGATCTGGAGACCACTGAGGCCCTGATGGAGGTAGTCCATGCCAGCTTTGGCGACTGACAAGAATCCCGGCTTGGTGCTGGCGGTGGTGGCCGAGGGCCTGTACGTGCTCAACCTTCTGATCTTCCCGGGCCTCGCCTTTGTGATCCTGGCCTGGCTCTGGCTCAAGGGGCGCCGTGGGGCCGCGCCCCTGGCCCGGGCCCATCTGGCCCAGGCCATGGCCGGCAGCCTCTGGGCCTGGGGCCTGTTCCTCGCCGTGATCGCCGGGGTCTGGGCGACCCTGGGCCTGGACAGCGTGGGCGGGATGCTGATCCTGGAGTTCTATTTCATCCTCGGACACGGCAGTTTCGTGGTCCTGGGCATGATCGGCGCCATCAAGGCGGTAGGCGGCCTCTGCTGGCGCTTTCCATTGATCGGTCCGGCGCTTCCCCCGGGATGTCCCTGACCCCCAGGATCGGCCCCTGGCGACGGCAGGTCGGCGATCCCAGGGGGGGCGGCCGTTGCGCCGCGCCATGACCTGTCCCCATCCGCTCCCCGGGACCGCCGAGCTGCACTCGGTCCGGCCGAGGCCGAGATCCCGCCTGCGCCGCGCCCTCCAGGCCGGGTTCTTCTCGCTGTTCGTGCTCGCCCCCCTGCTGGACGTCTTTCGCTACGATCTCACCCAGGGACACTTCGTGGTCTTCGGCCGGCCCTGGGTCCTGGACATGGAACGCATCGCCCAGGGCAGTCCGGCCGAGGCCCTGGAGCTGATGTTCTGGCGCGCCCTGTTGCCGGTCCTGATCCTGGTGGGGGGCGGACTCTGGGTGGCCTGGCGTTACGGCCGCCTCTACTGCGGCTGGCTCTGTCCGCATTTCAGCGTGTTGGAGTTCATCAACGGCCTGACCCGGCGCGCCCATGGTCGGCCCACGGTCTGGGAGCGCTCCCGCGGGGACGGGGACCGCCGCTGGTGGCCCGCCGTGGCCCTGGGGGCGCTGGTCTTCGCCGTTCTCTGGGCCTGGACCCTGCTTTCCTACCTGTTGCCGCCGGCGCGCCTGTTCGACCACCTGGTCCACTGGACCTTCACCCCGGGGGAGGCCCGTTTCCTCATCGTGGCGACCGTCCTTCTGGCCCTGGAGTTTCTCTTTTTCCGCCACCTGTTCTGCCGCTACGCCTGTGCCGTGGGCCTCTTTCAGAGCCTCGCCTGGATGGGCAATCCGCGCGCCCTGGAGGTGCGCTTCGACCGCTCCCGGGCGGGCCTGTGCAAGACCTGCGCGGAGGCCTGCGACCAGGCCTGTCCCATGCGCCTCAAGCCGCGCGGGCAGAAACGCCGGATGTTCACCTGTACCCAGTGCACGGGCTGTATCGACGCCTGTGATGGGGTGCAGAATGGACGTCCCCTGTTGCACTGGAGGTCCGAACCATGGAGGAACAGGTAGGCCTGCTCTGGCACCGTCTGGTCACGCGCCTGGCCGAGCCGCGTCACCCCCAGGCGGCGGTGACCCTGGCGGAGATCGCCCCCCGTGCCGGTATCCTGTTTCGCGCCCTCGGCGGGGATGGCGGGCTCCAGGTGCAGGCGGCCGAGGCCGTGGCCCACGGGGCCCGGAGGCGCTGGTTGCAGCGCCTGGCCGGCAGCGGTCGGGTGGCGCATCTCGCCTGGCGGGATGCCGAGGCCCTGCGCCTGCCGCCGCGGATCGACCTCTTTCCCGAGCGCGGCCTGAACCGGGACCTCTACCTCTGGCTGGCCGCGCTGGCGGCCTTCTCCACTTCCGGGGGGGATTGGTTCCGGGACAGCCAGGCCCGGACCCGGGAGATCCTGGACCGCTTCCCCGGGCTCGCCGGGCGTTACCGCCGCCTGGTCGCCGCCCACCTCGCCCAGCGCCCCGACCCGGCCGGGCTGGCGGCCGACGAAGGGGAACAAGAACGCGTCCTGCGCGCCGCCCTGGGCGATCCCGGCTCCCAGTCCCGCCTGCCGCTGGCGAGTCGGCCGCCGGCCCCGGTCCCCCTGTGGTTGCATCCGACCCCCCCGACCGTCCCGCAGGCGGGCGCGGAGACCGGGGGCGACGATCCCGAGGCCCACGGTGGCGCCAGCAAGGACGCCCGCCAGCGGCGCAGGCGCAGGGCCCGACGCGCCCGGGAGCCGGGCAAGGACCGCGGGCTCATCACCATCCGCATGGAGAACATCCTCACCCTGGGGGACTATCAGCAGCTCGACCGGGGCAGCGAGGAGGAAGAGGATCTGGAGCGCGCGGCCCAGGCCGCCGATGCCCTGGACGAACTGAGCGTGGCCCGGGACGGCGGCCGCGTGGCCAGCCGTCTGCGCCTGGACCTGGACCTGCCCGGCGCGGCCGCCGACGACCTGGTGATCGGTGAGGGCATCCTCACCCCCGAGTGGGACCACCGCAGCCGACGCCTGATCCCCGACCACTGCCGCATCGTCCCCATGCTCGCCCGCGACGCCGAGCCCCGGCCGTTGCCCCAGGAATTGTCTCCCACCGCCCGCCGCCTGCGCGCCCAGTTTCAGATCCTGCTGCCCGCGCGGACCTGGCGCAGCGCCCAGCCCGATGGCGCCGAGATCGATCTGGACGCCTATCTGCGCTTCCGTACCGATCGGGCCGCCGGCCTCCACCCCGAGGGTGAGCGCCTGTACCTGGACCGGGTCCAAGGGGCGCGCGATCTCGCCTGCCTGCTGCTGGCCGACCTCTCCCTTTCGACCGATACCTGGGTGGACGACGAGCGGCGGGTGATCGACGTGATCCGCGAGAGCCTCTACCTGTTCGCCGAGGCCCTGGCCGCCACCGGTGACCGCTTCGCCGTCTACGGCTTCTCCTCACGCCGGCGCGACCCGGTCCGTGTCCATCGGATCAAGGCCTTCGACGAGGCCTACGGGGACGTGATCCGCGGGCGCATCCAGGCCATCCGGCCCGGCTACTACACGCGCATGGGCGCGGCCATTCGTCATGCCCAGGGGCTGTTGGCAGAGGAGCCGGCCGGCCGCCGCCTGCTGTTGCTGCTCAGCGACGGCAAGCCCAACGACCTGGATCGCTACGAGGGCCGCTACGGCATCGAGGACACCCGTCACGCCGTGGCCGAGGCCAGGCGCGCCGGGGTCCATCCCTTCTGTGTCACCATCGACCCCGAGGGCGGCGACTATCTGCCCTACCTGTTCGGCAGTCAGGGCTATATGGTGATCCGGCGACCGCAGGAACTGCCGCGCAAACTGCCGGGGCTGTATCTGCGTCTCACACGCTAGGGCCGGGAGCGCGAAACACACCACCGTGGGAGCGGCTCCGGCCGTGAGGCCGTTCGCACTGAGCCGGCGCGCTGGGGAATTCAATGCGGTTGCAGCCGCGCCCTCGGGTATCCCTGCCAGACGGCAAGTGGTAACGCTCGTTTCCGAGGGGTTACTGGATCGGCGGTATTGCCGCCGGCCCCTTGTGGGCCCATTGCTTGATCTCCTCCGGTACCTGGGGCATGGTCCCCGGGGTGCGTCACGGACCCATGTTACCTCGGGAGTCTGCCCATGAATCCGGAAAAGGTCGTCTTCGGCTTCTTCATCGTCCTCTCTCTGACCCTCAATTTCGGTTTCTTCGTGGGGGAGATGGACAACCCCGAGCACCATCACGTGCTGGAGTTGTTTGCGGTCATCGTGGTGAATCTGGTGGCCACCATCCTCAAGTTCGGCGACCGTACCCAGATGGGCGCGGTACTGCTCTCCACCAGCTTGGTGGCGGTGCTGCAACTGCTGGCCGCGGCCCTGGTGTGGGGCGTCGCCCTCTACGTCACCGGTACGGGTACCACCTCGGCGGTGATGGCCAGCGTGGTCTCCCTGTCGGGCGGGGCGATGCTCGCCAATGTGATCTCCGTGGTCCTGCTCATCATCGAGACGGTGATGCTGCGCCGCTGAGGCCGCCCGGTGGACAACATCGTCTTCATCGTCCTGCGGCGTATGCGTGCGCCCCTCCTGTGGCTGGTCGGGGTCTATGCCCTGGCCCTTCTCGGCCTGGTCCTGATCCCCGGCCAGGACGCCCAGGGCCGGCCCTGGCACATGGACTTCTTCCACGCCTTCTATTTCGTCAGCTTCATGTCCACCACCATCGGCTTCGGGGAGGTGCCCTATGAATTCACCGACGGCCAGCGCCTGTGGGTGACCCTGTGCATCTATGCCACCGTGGTGGTGTGGATCTATGCCATCGGCACCCTCCTCACCCTGATCCAGGACAGGGGTTTCCAGCAGGCCATCACCGAGCGCCGCTTCGCCCGCCGCATCGCCCGTCTGCGCGACCGCTTCTATCTGGTGTGCGGCTACGGCGAGACCGGCGGCGCCCTGGTTCGCGCCCTGACCGAGCGCGGCCAGCACGCGGTGGCCCTCGATATCCGCGAGGAACGGATCTCGGCCTTGCGCCTGGAACCCTTGCGCGAATACGTTCCCGGCCTCTGCGGCGATGCCTCGCGCCCGCGCCATCTGCTCGCCGCGGGGCTCGGGCACCCGCGTTGCGCCGGGGTGGTGGCCTTGACCAACGACAACCAGGCCAATCTCCGGATCGCCCTGGCCACCCGTCTCCTGCACCCGGACATCCAGCTCATCTGCCGCGCCGACTCGCGCGCGGTGGAGGCCAACATGGCGTCCTTCGGCACCCCGCACATCTACGATCCCTTCGAGACCTTCGCCGCCCACCTGGCCACCGCCCTGGAGTCTCCCTGCCTGTATCTGCTCAACCAGTGGCTCTCGGGCGAGGAGAGCGATCCCCTGGCCGAACCCCGGTTTCCGCCCCATGGCCGCCACTGGGTGGTCTGCGGTTATGGGCGTTTCGGCAAGGCCCTGGTGCGGCGCCTGACCGAGGCCGGCCTGGCGGTGGTGGTGGTGGAGGCCGATCCCGAACGCACGGGCCGGCCCACGGGCGAATGGGTGCGGGGCGTGGGGGTCGATGCCGGGACCCTGGGCCGGGCAGGCATAGAACGCGCCGCCGGTCTGGTGGCGGGAACCGACGACGATGCCGACAACCTCTCCATCGTGATGACCGCGCGCGAACTCAACCCCGATCTGTTTGTGGTGGCGCGGGCCAATCTGGAGGAGAACCAGACCCTGTTCGCCGCCCTCTCTCCACAGATGGTGATGCACCCGGCGAGCATCGTCGCCAACCGTATCCGGGTGCTCATGGCGACTCCCCTGCTGTCGGAATTCGAGCGTTTGATGATGTTTCAGGAGGAGACCCTGGCGTGCCAACTGGTGAGCCGCCTCGCTGCCCTCTCCAGCGAGCGGGTGCCGGTGGTGTGGGAGACCCCCATCGACGACGAGGCGGCCCATGCCCTGTCGGTGGGGCTGGGCGAGTCCCGGCCGGTGCGCCTGGCCGATCTGCTGCGTGATCCCCGCGGGCGCGAGCAGGCCCTGGCCTGTATCCCCTTGCTGCTGGTGCGGGGCAGGGACCGGATGCTGTTGCCTGGGGAGGAGACCCGGCTGCATCCCGGCGAACGCCTGCTGTTCTGTGGCCGTCCGGGGGTGCGTGGGCGCATGGAGTGGACGCTACAGAACCTCCATGCCCTGAACTATGTGCTTACCGGCGAGAGTCGGCCGCAGGGCTGGGTGTGGCGGCATCTGATCAAAGGGCGCTGAGACAGGAATTGTTCCGGAGGCTTGGCGGATGTATGTGCGGGGCGGGGTCTCGGCGACTGCGTCCACCCCTCCTGTCCCTGGGATCGTAGCGATTCCGGGCAGCGGCCTTGGGCCGGCAGATGCGCGAGGTGCTCATTCCCGAGGGGACCGGCGCAGGGCCTTGATCCGTGCGCGGTGGGTCTTGGCCTCGAGGCGACGCCGTTGCGCCGCCCGGGTGGGACGGGTGGGGATGCGCCGCCTGGGTACCGTGGCGGCGCTGCGGATCAAGGCCGCCAGGCGCGCCCGGGCATCGCTCAGGTTACGCGCGCGGGTGCGTTCGCTCTGGGCCTTGATCACCAGGACGCCCTGACGGTTGATACGCCGGTCACCCAGGGCGAGCAGGCGGTGCTTCACCGCCGCGGGCAGGGAAGAAGCGCGGATATCGAAGCGCAGATGCACCGCGCTGGAGACCTTGTTGACATTCTGGCCGCCGGCCCCTTGGGCGCGGATGCCCTGGACCTCGATCTCGTCTTCGCCGAGGAGCAGGCCGGGGCCGATCTCGAGCATGGCCTCAACTCGCCCCTGCGTTCAGGCCGAGCCAGTCCCGGGGTCGCAGATAGCGTTCGTAGAGGGCCGCCTCCGGACTCCCTGGCTCGGGAGTCCAGTCGTAGCGCCAAGCGGCCTCCGGGGGCAGCGACATGAGGATGGACTCGGTGCGGCCATCCGACTGGAGACCGAACAGGGTGCCGCGGTCATAGACCAGGTTGAACTCCACGTAGCGCCCGCGGCGGTAGCGTTGGAACGCCCTTTCCCGCTCCCCGTAGGGGCTGGCCTTGCGCCGCTGCACGATGGGGAGATAGGCCGGGAGATAGGCGTTGCCCACCGCCTGCACGAAGGCCAGGCAGCGGTCGAAGCCGCCCTCGTCCAGGTCGTCGAAGAAGAGCCCGCCCACGCCGCGTGTCTCGTCGCGGTGTTTGAGATAGAAATAGCGGTCGCACCAGGCCTTGAAGCGGGGGTAGACATCGCTGCCGAAGGGGGCGCAGGCGGCGTGTGCCGTACGGTGCCAGTGCACGGCATCCTCCTCGAAGGGATAATAGGGGGTCAGATCGAAACCGCCACCGAACCACCAGATGGGCGCCTCTCCCGGCCTCTCCGCCACGAACAGGCGCAGGTTGGCATGCGAGGTGGGTACATAGGGATTGCGCGGATGGATCACCAGCGACAGGCCCAGGGCCTGGAAGGCGCGTCCGGCCAGTTGCGGCCGGTGGGCGCTGGCCGAAGGCGGCAGGGCGCTGCCATGGACCTGGGAGAAGTTGATCCCCGCCTTCTCCAGCAGCGGGCCGCCCTCCAGTACCCGGGTGCGGCCCCCACCCCCGCCGCGGCGTTCCCAGCGGTCCTCACGGAAGCGGGCCTCGCCATCTTCCCGTTCAAGCGCACGGCAGATGTCTCCCTGAAGGTCCAGGAGGTAGGTACGGAAGGCGTCGATGTCCATGGGGGGCGGGCTCCGGGGGCAAGGTGACGGGTATATCTTATCACCGGGCGGGCACACGCCCGGTCCCATCGTTTCAGTCCTTGGGTCCGCAGCGGATATCCGCCTTCAACCGGCCACATACCGGTTGAACACCTTCACCAGCGGTTCGCTGAGGTAACGTAACGGCACCATGCGTCCGTTCACCCGGGTCATCACCCCTATTTGCCCAGCGCCGCCGCTGTAGACCACGAAATGGTTGGAGACTCCGCCGGGCTCGGCCCAGACGCTCTCGTCCCCCCCCAGGGGTGTGTGCCCGACGATGAAAGGGGCGTCGGCTGACAGACCCAGGCGTTCCCGCAGTCGCTTGATGTCCCTATTGGAATATCCGGCCGGGCGGTTGGGACGTTGCAGACGATTGTGGGTGAGTTCATGACGTAACTTGGGGTGCCGGCGGATGTTCACCAGGGCCTCGCGGTTCGTCTTGCGGGTGGGTGCCCCGGCGTGGCACGCGAGGAAGTCGGTAGAGACCACCAGGTACGGAAGCCGTTCGTAGACGCGTTCCATGGCCTCTACATAGGCGGGACCACGCTGTTTGCGCAAATGTTGCCGCCACAGCAGCCCCTGGGGGACGCCCTGTTTGGCATTCTCGTCGGAGAAGGTGTCGTGGTTCCCCCGCAGGTAGAAGATCCGCTCCGGAAAGTGCACCTTGAGCCGGAATATCAGGTCCATCATGGCCATAGAGGTCTCCATTTCGTCCAGGTGGCCGTCCTCTTCGGGGTGGACCGCGTCACCGAGCAACACCAGGGCGGCGCGGCCCGCGATCAGGCCATCGAGAAAACCATTCTGGGTGAGGACGACCAGGAGGTTGTCCACCTGGGCGTGGAGATCTCCGACGACGATGGGGACGATCTTCGCGGGCAGTTCGACGATCCCTCCAGGATGGCCGTCGGCGTCGGTGGGACGCAGCGGCTCGTGATCCAGCAGGTCCACCACCTGCTCGATGAGCTGCAGGGCCGGTCCTTTTTTCAAGGGTCCGATGGGGCCGGGCAGGATGCCGGCCAGGCGCTCCAGGTGTCGGCGCCGCCAGGCGCTCAACTGACCGTGGTATCTCTTCCCGACCAAAGGGGCGAGGCAGGTGCGGGCATCTGTGTCGAGTCTCTTGAACAGCAACCCATCGGTCTTGCGTCGGATGCGCAGGTGATTCCGGCTCATCCGCCGGGCCAGGCCGAGCAGGGCCTGCGCCTCGGGATCGTTGCCGCCCAGGTCCAGGGTCTCTCCAGGATGCAGGCGGATGAAGCCGGCGATCTCGTCGAAATAGTGTTTGGGATCGAAGATCAGGTAGTCGCCACTGGCCCGCGTCGTCCCGTCGGCGCGGAATCGCGGTTCGGGGGCCAGTTGGAGGACTTGCGGCGGCCGGCCGAGCATCAGTTGCAAGGGGATGTCCGCCAGGGGCAGGCGGACCTTCCGGGCGGTCAACTCGTAGGCGTGGTCCAGATTGATGGATTCGCAGGCCGAGAGGTCTTCGAGGGCCGATCTGAGTTTCTTGAGCAGGCCTTTGACGGATTTCTGATTGTATTCCACCATTTCAGAGGGCCTCCCCAGCGATGCGGTTGGGCGGTGCCGCCAGGTCCCGGCGCACGAAGACCCGCATGTGGTTGCGATGAAGATGCGAGGCCACCTGTTCGAATACCCGGATCTGCGCGCGTATCCGCTCCAGGGCCAGGCCCTGGTCCACCCAATGGGTACCCTCGGCGGCACGTTTCTGACGGTGTTCCAGCACCGTCTCGGGGTCGGGCAGGAGGAAATCGAAGACAAACCGTCGCCGCCAGTCCACCGACAGAAAGAAACGCTTGGGTGGTGGCAACAGCAGGCGACCGCTGTCCAGTTCCAGGGGCGGTTCGGCCTCCAGCCACTCGGCGTCGAACAGGGCGAGGGCCCCTTCGGCGCCATGGAAGGGCAGCCCCAGGTGGATCTCGCGGGGACGCAAGGCGAGGTTGGGGGCCGCCCACCAGCGCGGGCGGGTGAGGTCGATGTAGCCCTCTTCGTGCCAGCCGCCGATGCGCCGCACCAGGGTGGTCTTGCCGACCCCGGGGGGGCCGGTGATGAGCACGTGGCTGAGGCGTACCCCCGGGGGGAAGAGGACCCCCCGGATCTCCTGGCCGTCGGGGACGGGCTCCAGGTTCAGACCCTGCCGGCCGTCCCCGCCGGCCGCCATCAGCCGAAGATCCCCTTCAGCATGAAGAAGAAGACCGCCGCGAGGATCCCGCCCGCGGGCAGGGTGACCAGCCAGGAGACCACGATGTTGCCGATCACCCGCCCATCCAGGGCGCCCACTCCGCGCGCCAGTCCGACCCCGATCACCGCCCCCACGGCGATGTGGGTGGTGGATACCGGCAGGCCGGTCTTGGAGGCCAGGACCACGGTGGTGGCGGCGGCCAGGGTGGCGCAGTAGCCGCGGGTGGGGGTCAGCTCGGTGATCTTGTGGCCGATGGTCTGCATCACCCGGTAACCCAGGGTGGCCAGGCCCACGACGATGCCGGCGCCGCCGAGGACGAGGATCCACAGGGGCAGGGCCGATTTCTGGGCCACCTCGCCGCCGCTCTGGATGATGGAGACGATGGCCGCCAGGGGACCGATGCCGTTGGCCACGTCGTTGGAGCCGTGGGCGAAGGCCATGGCGCAGGCGGTGAAGACCATCATCGGGGTGAAGACCTTCTCCACGCTGGCGAAGTGAAAGTCGCGGTCGGCCTGCTCGTCCACCTGGACACGGGCGATCATGGCCTTGCCGATGAAGGCCACCACCAGGCCGATGGCCGTGGCCACGGCGAAGCTCTCACCGGTCGAGAGGGCGAGATGGAGGTGATGGAGGCCCTTGAACAGGGTCACCAGGCTGACGATCCAGCCGACGAGAAAGACGTAGACCGGTCCCCAGGCCTTGGCCTTGTGGAAGGGGTTGTCGGTATCGAAGATCAGCTTGCGGATACTGACCATCAGGAGCAGGGCGATGAGACCACCGAGCACCGGCGAGACCACCCAGGAGGCCACGACCTGGCCGATCTTGCCCCAGTTGACCGCATCCATGCCGATGCCGGCCACGGCGAAGCCGACCAGGGCGCCGACGATGGAGTGGGTGGTGGAGACCGGCCAGCCACGCGCCGAGGCGATCATCAGCCAGATGGCGGCGGCGAGGAGGGCGGCGAGCATGCCATAGATCAGGAGTTCAGGGTTGTGGACCAGGGGAGCCGGGTCGATGATCCCCTTGCGGATGGTCTTGGTGACGTTGCCGCCGGCGATGAAGGCGCCGGCGAATTCGAAGATGGCGGCGATGAGGATGGCCTGTTTGACCGTGATGGCGCCGGAACCCACCGACGTGCCCATGGCGTTGGCCACGTCGTTGGCGCCGATGCCCCAGGTCATGTAGGCACCGAAGAGGATGGCGAGGACGAGGAGTACGGTACCCCATTCAGAGATGATTTCCATGGTCGGTTCCTTAATGCAAAGTGGATGGACACGCCCGGAGGCACCTTGCCCGATAGGGCCGGTATACGGGCGAGCGAGGTGATGGGAGAGCGGTGTTCAGCGCGCGATCATCAAGCGCAGCCGGTCCCCCACCTTCTCCGCGTAATCCGCGATATCCCCGATCCACTGGAATATCTGATACCAAAACATCACCGAGACCGGCTTCATGCGGTCTTCGTTGGCGAACAACTGACGCGCCAGGTTCATGCCCAGGCGGTCGGTCTCGTCCTCGATCTGGTTTAGGGCATTGGCCATCTCCTCCACCCTCGATGCCTCGCGCCCGCGGAAGCCCGTCTCCAGCAATTCGTCCAGTTCGTCCACGATGCCGCCGGCCTGGCGGGCGGTCTCCACGCAGCGGGCGACGAACTCGCGCAGCGGCTCGGCCATGTCCGCCTCCACCTCCATGCGCCGCTCCAGCAACAGGCCGGCAATGTCCTGGGCGGTGTCTGCCATGGAATCCTGCATCTCCAGCAGTTCGAGGAGATCGCGCCGGTCCACGGCCATGAACAGCCCCCGTGGCAGGTGCACGCGCAGTTGGTTCTCCAGGTCGTCGGCGGTCTGTTCCTTGGCGAAGATCGCCTCCTTGGCCTGGGTCAGCGCTGCCTCGTCCCCGGCGATCAGGGCATCGAACAGCCTGGGGACCTCGGAGACGCAGTCCAGCACCAGGTGCATGTGTTGTTGGACCGGCTTGAAGGGGGAATGCCCGAATAGCGCGGCTATCGGGTTGGTGGTTTTCATTTATTTCTCCTCCGTTCGATCTTTGTGAGTGGAACAGGGGCCGCCGGACCGCACCTTCCATGGTTCGCCAAGTGGCCTGTGTGCGTATTGCCCGGTTCGTATTATCTTCCGCTCTGTAACCTTATCGTAACGATTTCGTCACTTTGCTTGATTGGGGTCACTAACCTGTCTCCTCTCCCCACGGATTGACGGCCTGGCGGTTTCGGGTTAATCTCGCACGCTTATGTCGGGTTCCACTGCTCCCCTTGATCCCTGGACTGCGGCCGCACATCGGCGGTGTTTGGAAGGATGCCTCGCGTTGGTGGAAATGCCTCGCCTGGCACCGCTGTTGGCCGGGGGAGGCGAAGTGGGGTACCGTCTGCTCTTTACCATGGAGGGGCGGGCGCCGGTCGTTCATCTGGCGCTGGCCACGACCCTCCGGCTCAGGTGTCAGCGGTGTCTGGAGCCCTTCGGGTGGCCAGTGGACACCGATGTCCGCTTGAAATGGGTGGGTGGCCCGCTGGAGGCGGAGCGCCTGGATCCCGGGTTCGAGCCCCTGTTGTTGCCAGAGGGAGGGCTGGTGAATCCACGGGATCTGATCGAAGACGAATTGTTGTTGGCGGTGCCGCAGGTGCCCAGACATCCGTTCGGGACCTGTCGCGCGGACTGGGCTTCGTCCCTGGAGGACGACGCTCCGCGGCCACAAGAAAACCCCTTTGCGGTGCTCGCACGTTGTAAGAGGTGACGTCGGTTTCTGTTGGAGGCCGCCGCACCGAACCGTTTTATTGCCGGCGAGATGCCGAGCCGGTTTATTGCTGGAGATCTCTAATGGCCGTTCAACAGAACCGCAAGACCCCTTCCCGGCGTGGTATGCGCCGTTCCCACGACGCCCTGAAGCGCCCCGCCCTGTCCATCGATCCCACTTCGGGTGAGACCCATCGCCGGCATCACATCACCGCCGATGGGTTCTACAAGGGACGCAAGGTCCTCGATCTGGGCGAAGGCTGACCGCGGCGCACATCTCCAGGATCTGAGTTTCCCATGTCCGCTTCGTCGCGCCGTCCGGTCCGCATCGCCCTGGATGCCATGGGCGGCGATCACGGACTCGATGTGGTGGTTCCGGCCGCGCTCGATTACCTTGCCCGGAATGGCGGGACGGAACTCATTCTGGTGGGGCGCGCGGAGGCCATCGAGGCCCACCTGCCCGAATCCATTCCCGAGCGTCTGCGCGTCCAGCCTGCGAGCCAGGCCGTGGCGATGGACGAATCGCCGTCCAAGGCCTTACGTGGCAAGAAGGATTCCTCCATGCGCGTGGCCATCGATCTGGTCAAACGCGGTGAGGCGGACGCCTGTGTCAGTGCCGGTAATACCGGGGCACTCATGGCGACCGCGCGCTTCGTGCTCAAGACCCTGCCCAAGGTGGATCGTCCAGCGATTACCACGGCCCTGCCGTCGGTGAGGGGGCGGACCTATGTCCTCGACCTCGGGGCCAACGTGGATTGCAGCGCCCATCATCTGCTCCAGTTCGCCGTCATGGGCAGCGAGCTGGTCTCCGCCGTGGACGGGCTGGCGCGGCCCAGGGTCGGCCTGCTCAATATCGGCCAGGAGGAGATCAAGGGCAACGAACAGGTGAAGGAGGCGCACGAATTGCTACGGGCATCGAATCTCAACTATGTGGGCTATGTGGAAGGGGACGATGTCTATCTGGGTGATCTCGATGTGGTGGTGACCGATGGCTTCGTGGGCAACGTGGCCCTCAAGACCGCCGAAGGGGTGGCCAAGATGGTCACCCATCACCTCAAGCAGGGGTTCAGGAGCGGCCTGTGGGCACGGCTGGCGGCGGTCATGGCCCTGCCGGTGCTGCGCGCCTTCCGCGAGACCCTCGATCCGCGTCGCTACAACGGCGCCAGCCTGTTGGGTCTGCGCGGGATCGTCGTCAAGAGCCATGGCGGGGCCGATGCCCTGGCCTTTGCCAATGCCATCGGAATTGCCCGCAACGAGGTCGAGGCGCGGGTGCCCGAACGTATCGCCGGGCAGGTGGGCGCACACCTGGCCCAACCCGGGCCCTCCGGCTGCTGATGCCGGTGTAACGAGTATCTTCCATGTCCAATCCACTGGGCCACGAGGGGGCCGCGTTGAACTATTCCCGTATCGCCGGAACCGGTGCCCATCTGCCCCCCAAGATCCTCACCAATCTGGACCTGGAAGAGATGGTGGACACCTCGGACGAATGGATCCGGGAACGGACCGGGATCGCGGAGCGACACATCGTCGGGGGAGAGACGACCTGTGACCTCGCCGAGGTGGCGGCGCGCCGGGCACTGGACGCGGCGGGCATTCGCCCGGAGGAGCTGGATCTGATCGTCGTGGGCACCACTACCCCGGACCAGGTCTTTCCCAGTACGGCCTGCCTGTTGCAGGCGCGCCTCGGCGCCGGGGACTGTCCGGCCTTCGATATCCAGGCGGTCTGTGCCGGTTTCATCTATGCCCTGGGGGTGGCGGACCGTTTCATCCGCTGCGGCGCCGCGCGCAAGGCCCTGGTGGTGGGGGCCGAGACCCTGTCGCGGATCACCGATTGGACCGACCGTAACACCTGTGTCCTGTTCGGCGATGGCGCGGGCGCGGTCGTCCTTGAGTCCGCAGACGCGCCCGGGGTCTTCTCCACCCATATGCACTCGGACGGCAATTACAAGTCCCTGCTGGAGGTCCCCACCGGGATCGGCTCCGGCTTCGATGCCGGGCGCGCCTTCATGACCATGCGCGGCAACGAGGTGTTCAAGTTCGCGGTCACCACTCTGGGGCGGATCGTGGACGAGACCCTGGCGGCCAATGGCATGGAGAAATCCGATGTGGACTGGCTGATTCCCCATCAGGCCAATATCCGCATCATCCTGGCGACGGCCCGCAAGCTGGGTCTGCCCATGGAGCGGGTGGTGGTGACCGTGGACCGTCATGGCAACACCTCGGCCGCCTCCATCCCCCTGGCCCTGGACGCGGCCATCCGGGACGGCCGTATCCGCCGTGGGGAGACCCTGTTGATGGAGGCCTTCGGCGGCGGTTTCACCTGGGGCTCGGTGTTGGTGAAATACTGATGGCATCCTGGAGCATGGTGTTTCCGGGGCAGGGGTCGCAATCCGTGGGGATGCTCGCGGACCTGGCGGCGGCCTACCCCGGGGTGCGCGAGACCTTCGACGAGGCCTCCGAGGTCCTGGGCCTGGATCTGTGGCGCCTGGTCCGGGAAGGCCCCAAGGAGGACCTCGACCGGACCTGGAACACCCAGCCGGCGATGCTCGCCGCGGGCGTGGCGGTGTGGCGTCTGTGGCAGGCTCAGGGCGGACCGACGCCCAAGGTCATGGCCGGACACAGCCTTGGGGAATACAGCGCCCTGGTGGCCGCGGGCGCCCTGGCCTTCAGCGATGCCCTGTCCCTGGTGGCCGCACGGGGGCGTTTCATGCAGGAGGCGGTTCCCGAGGGCCAGGGGGCGATGGCGGCGGTCCTGGGGCTGGAGGATGCCCGGGTCGAGGCCCTCTGTGCCGAGGCGGCCGGGGACGAGGTCTTGGCGGCGGCCAACTACAACGCCCCGGGGCAAGTGGTGGTGGCCGGGGCCCGGACCGCGGTGGAACGTCTGCTTCCCCGGGCGCGCGCGGCCGGTGCCCGGCGGGTGTTGCCCCTAGCGGTGAGCGTGCCCTCCCACTGTGCCCTGATGCGGCCGGCCGCCGAGCGTCTGCGCGGGCGCCTGGGCGAGGTGGCCATCCATTCACCACGGGTACCGGTGCTGCACAATGCCTCGGTGGATACCGCCGACGGCCCGGAGGCCGTCCGGGAACTCCTGGTGCGCCAGTTGTATCGTCCGGTGCGCTGGGTGGAGACCATCCGGCGGATGGCGGACGAGGGCGTGGCCTCGGTGGTGGAGGCCGGTCCGGGCAAGGTCCTGGCGGGGCTCAACAAGCGGATCGACAAGGGGATGCAGGCCCTGCCCCTGTTCGATCCCGCGACCCTGGAACGAGCGATGGAGGCGATCCATGAATCTGAATGATCGAGTGGCCCTGGTGACCGGGGCCAGCCGGGGGATCGGCAAGGCCATCGCCGACGCCCTGGGGGCCGCCGGGGCCACGGTGGTGGGTACCGCCACCACGGAACAGGGCGCCGAGGCCATCGGCGCCCGCTTCTCCGCGGCGGGCATCGAGGGCGCAGGCATGGTCCTGGACGTGACCCGCAGCGAATCGGTGGGGGCCGTGGTGAAGGCCGTGGGCGAGGGCTTCGGCGTGCCCACGATCCTGGTGAACAATGCCGGGATCACCCGTGACAATCTGCTCATGCGCATGAAGGACGCGGACTGGGAGGCGGTGCTCGACACCGATCTGAGTTCCGTCTACCGCCTGTGCAAGGCCTGTCTGCGCGGGATGATGAAGGCCCGCCATGGGCGCATCCTGAACATCGCCTCGGTGGTGGGGGCGACCGGTAATGCCGGGCAGACCAACTATGCCGCCGCCAAGGCGGGGATGATGGGATTCACGCGCTCCCTGGCACGCGAGGTGGGCTCCCGGGGGATCACGGTCAACTGCGTGGCGCCCGGATTCATCGACACCGACATGACCCAGGCCCTGGCCGGAGAGCAGCGCCAAGCCCTCCTCGACGGGATCCCCCTGGGGCGTCTCGGCCAGCCCGAGGAGGTCGCCCGGGCGGTGGTCTTTCTCGCCTCGGATGGCGCGGCATACATCACGGGTGAGACCCTGCACGTCAACGGTGGGATGTATATGGCCTGAGTCCCGGGGCGTCTTTCCTCGCTCCGCGAGACTGATTAGAATACCCGACCGGCCTTGTACGGTCGCCTTTCCCTTCCTGGAGGACACGAAGAACCATGAGCAGCATCGAAGAACGGGTCAAGAAGATCGTCGTGGAGCAATTGGGCGTCAAAGAGGACGAGGTCACCCCCGAGGCCTCCTTCGTCGACGATCTGGGTGCCGATTCGCTGGATACGGTGGAGTTGGTGATGGCCCTGGAGGAGGAGTTCGAGACCGAGATCCCGGACGAGGATGCGGAAAAGATCACCACCGTGAAGCAGGCCGTGGACTACGTCAAGGAACATATGGACTGATCACCCGGACGGATTCCATCGAAGGGGAGGCGACCTGTCCGTACCGGGTGACGGGCGCGGGACCGTGTTCTGTGCCCAGGCGCGGATTCCATACCCGTCTTCGATGCTTCATCCATCCATTCGGTGGCGGATCCCGCGGCTCTCCCGTGGGATCGCCCCTAGGCCGACAGCGTGCCGCGAGGAGTAGACTATGGCCGGCAGAAGGGTCGTGATAACTGGGTTGGGGCTGGTGTCGCCCGTGGGGCTGGACGTGAAGTCGGGTTGGGCGAGCATTCTCGCGGGCAAGAGCGGGATCAAGCCCATCACCCATTTCGACTGCTCCGATTTCACCACCCGTTTCGGTGGTCCCATATACGGCTTCGATCCCACCGAGTACATCCCCAAGAAGGATGTGCGCAAGATGGACGGGTTCATCCACTATGGCCTGGCGGCGGGGATCCAGGCCTTCGAGGACAGCGGCATAGAGATCACGGAGGAGAATTGCGGGCGCATCGGGGTCGCCATCGGCGCCGGGATCGGCGGGATCGGCGGGATCGAGCAGGCCTACGACACCTATATGAAGCGAGGCCCGCGCAAGATCACACCCTTCTTCGTCCCGGCAAACATCATCAACATGGTCGCCGGGGACCTGTCCATAAAATACGGCATCAAGGGTCCCAATTACTCGATCGTATCGGCCTGTAGCACGGGCAGCCACAATATCGGCGAGGCGGCCTGGATGATCCGTACCGGCCGCGTGGACGCCATGATCGCGGGCGGCTCGGAGATGGCCACCACCCCGGTGGGGCTCGGGGGCTTCGCCGCCGCACGCGCCCTGTCCACGCGTAACGACGATCCCGAGGGTGCCAGCCGTCCCTGGGACCGGGACCGCGACGGTTTCGTGCTCAGCGACGGCGCCGGGGTGGTGGTGCTCGAGGAATATGAGGCCGCCAAGGCCCGTGACGCCCACATCTATGCAGAGTTGGTGGGTATCGGTATGAACTCCGATGCCTATCACATGACGGCCCCCCTGGAGGACGGTTCGGGTGCCGCGGAGTGCATGCGTCTGGCCCTGGCAGATGCCGGGATCGACAAGAGCGAGGTGGACTACGTCAACGCCCACGGCACCTCCACTCCGGCCGGGGACGTGGCCGAGACCCGGGCCATCAAGGCCTTGTTCGGCGATGACGCCTACCGTCTCGCGGTGAGTTCCACCAAGTCCATGACCGGCCACATGCTCGGTGCGGCCGGCGGGGCCGAAGCGGTATTCACCATCCTGGCCCTCCATGACCAGGTGGCCCCGCCCACCATCAACTATGAGACCCCGGATCCCGAATGCGATCTGGACTATGTCCCCAACAACGCGCGGGAGATGCGCATGGAGGTGGCCCTGTCCAATTCCTTCGGCTTCGGCGGCACCAACGGCACCCTGGTCTTCAAGCGCCCTGGTTGAACGCGCCGGACGCCATCCGGATTCTCGTCGATGGACGGGCCACTGGCTGCGTCCCGGTCCTGGACCGGGGCCTCGCCTATGGCGATGGCCTGTTCGAGACCCTGGCGGTGACCGCGGGTGAAATCCGTTTGTGGGATGCGCATTGCGACCGTTTGGAACGGGGTTGCGCAGTCCTGGGACTGCCTGCGCCCGATCGGGCGCTGCTGCGGCATGAGGCGGAGTCTCTGCTCACCGACAGCGATCCCTGGGTGCTCAGGATCACCCTGACCCGCGGAGTCGGTGGGCGGGGCTATGCCCCGCCGCTGGATCCGCGTCCCACCCGGATCCTTTCCCGTCACCCCTGGCCGGCGTCCCCGACGAGATCCGGGGTACGGGTGCGTCTGTGTCGTCACCGCCTCTCCACTCAGCCGTATCTGGCCGGACTCAAGCACCTCAACCGCCTGGACCAGGTCCTGGCCCGCGCCGAATGGGACGACCCCGGCATCGCCGAAGGCCTGATGCGGGATCAGGCAGGGCGGGTGGTCGAAGGGACGGCCGCCAATCTCTTCCTGGTCCGGGGCGGCGTCCTGGAGACCCCGCGACTGCACCGCTGCGGGGTGGCCGGGGTGGCGCGCGCCCTGACCCTGGAGATCGCCACCCGGCTCGGCATTCCCTGGCGGGAGAGGGACCTCCGGCCAGGGGATCTGTACCGGGCCGACGCCCTGTTCCTGACCAACAGCCTCCAGGGCCTGGTGCCCGTGGCCCGGCTTGCGGACCATGCCTATGATCCCGCGGCGATCCCCCCGGCCCTGCGCAGAGGGGTGCGGGCCGGCGCCCTGGGGGACGGGGCCTGATGCGCTGGCATCGCGTCCTCGGTATCGGCATCCTCCTCGCGAGTCTCGGGGGCGGTGCCGCTTGGTATGCCTGGCGGGGATTCGAACAGACCCCGTTGCGCCTGCCCGATACGGGGTTGGTGATTCGCTTCGAGCCGGGTTCCAGCGTCACCGCCCTGGCCCGCGACCTGGCGGCACAGGGGGTGTTGGAGCATCCCTGGATGTTGCGCCTGCTGGCCCGCCTGAGGGGTTGGGACGGCCGTCTGCGCGCCGGGGAATACCGCATTCCGGCCGGGACCCGCCCCGGTGGGCTGCTGCGCCTGCTCACCCGCGGTCAGGTGCTCATGCACCCGCTGACCCTGGTGGAGGGGCGTACCTTCGGCCAATATCTGGCCGATCTGAGGGCGGCGGACTTTCTCGACACGACCCTGGACGGGCTGGCCCCGGCCCAGATCATGCTCCGCCTGGGACACCCCGGGGAGTCTCCCGAGGGCCGTTTCTTCCCGGACACCTATCTGTTCCCCCGTGGCGCCTCGGATCTGGACGTGTTGCGCCGCGCCTATACGCGGATGTCCCGGGTATTGGCGGCGGAATGGGCCGCGCGCGCCCCGGATCTGCCCCTGAAGGACCCCTACGAGGCCCTGATCCTGGCTTCCATCGTGGAGAAGGAGACCGGACGGGCCGCCGAACGCCCCTTGATCGCGGGGGTGTTCATCCGCCGCCTGCGCAGGGGGATGCGCTTGCAGACCGATCCCACGGTGATCTACGGTCTGGGCGAGGCCTTCGACGGTGACTTGCGGCGTGCGGATCTGCTCAGGGACACCCCCTACAATACCTATGTCCATGGCGGGCTCCCGCCCACCCCCATCGCCATGCCCGGGCGGGCGGCGATCCACGCGGTGCTGCACCCGGCCCCCGGCCGGGCCCTCTATTTCGTCGCCCGGGGGGACGGGAGCCACCAGTTCTCCGCCACTCTGGAGGGTCACCGGCGGGCGGTGCGTCGCTATCAGCTCCAAGGCGGGGCGGGGAAGTGAGCGGCCGATTCATCACCTTCGAGGGCACCGAGGGGGCCGGCAAGAGCACCTGCCTGGCCTTCGTTCAGGCCTGGCTGGAGGCCCGCGGGGTACCCGTGGAGCGCACCCGTGAGCCGGGTGGGACGCCCCTGGGCGAGGAGATCCGTGGTCTCCTCCTGGGGCATCGGGATGGGGGCATGGAACCGCTGAGCGAACTGTTGCTGCTGTTCGCGGCCCGCGCCCAGCACGTGGCGCGGCGGATCCGCCCGGCCCTGGCGGCGGGGCGCTGGGTGCTCTGCGATCGCTTTACGGATGCCAGCTATGCCTATCAGGCGGCCGGCCGGGGGCTCGACCCGGAGATCGTCTCCACCCTCGCGCTCTGGGTCCAGGGCGGCCTCGAGCCCGATCTGACCCTGTGGCTGGACCTGCCGGTGGAGCAGGGCCTGGCGCGGGCCGGGCGGCGGGCGGCCCTGGATCGCTTCGAGGCGGAGGACCTGGACTTCCACCGGCGGGTGCGCCGGGCGTACAGGCGCCTGGCCGAGGCCACACCCGGCCGCATCCGGCGGCTGGATGCCAGCCTCCCCATTGCCCAGGTGGAGACACAGGCGAGGGCCGTCCTGGAGGACCTGTATGGACGCGCCTGAGTCCCTGCCGTTCTGGCTGCACCCCCCCTGGCGACGCCTGTATCAGGCGCGTGCCCTGGGGCGTATGCCGCACGCCCTGCTCTTGAGTGGTGGGCGTGGCATGGGCAAGGAGATGCTCGCCCGGCACCTCGGCCAGTCCCTGCTGTGTCAGGCGCCGGACGGGGAGGGGCATCCTTGCGGTCGCTGCCGGGGTTGCCATCTGTTCCGCGCCGGGACCCATCCCGATTTCGTCTGGCTCGCTCCGGACACCGAGGGCGGCTCGCGCGAGATCCGTATCGACGCCGTCCGCGAGGCCTGCATGGGCGAGGCCCTGAGTTCCCAGGCCGGCGGCTACCGTATCCTGGTCTTCGCCCCGGCCGAGGCCATGAACCGCCACGCCTTCAACGCCCTCCTCAAGACCCTGGAGGAGCCCCTGGGGGATACCCTGATGCTGCTCCTGGCGGTCCGGGCGGAGCGTCTGCCGGCCACCATCCGCAGCCGCTGCCAGAGGTTGCACCTGGCGCCGCCGACAGAGGACGCGGCCCTGGCCTGGCTCGCCGCCCAGGGCCTGGAGGTGGATGCAGTGGAGGCCCTCCGGCTCGCTGCGGGGGCGCCGTTGGCCGCCCTCGAAGTGGCGCGGGATGGGAGCCTGCAGGCCCGGAGGGAGGCCCTCGGGGATTTCTTGGAGCTGGCCGCCGGGCGCGCCGATCCGGTGCTTGTGGCGGAGGCTTGGACGCGACGCCAGCCGGGGTTATCATTGAACTGGATTGCGGGTTGGATTGCCGACCTTGCGCGCGCCGCGGCCGCTCGACAGCCGCCGCGGTTGCGTGATCCAAGGGTAGTGGAGTCCCTGATGGCCCTCGCCACACGCCTGGATCCCGCCGGCCTGCACCGCCTGTGGCGTCGGGTGGTGAGATTGGCGGCCGAGGCCGAGGCCCGCAACCTCAGCCCCCAGTTGGCTCTCGAGACCTCTTTGGTGGAATGGGCCCGGCTCTGCCACAGGGCGGGTCCCGGCTAAACAGGAGATACCGGCATGGCCGCACCGAGAATGGGCGGAAGACAGGGTATCCTGTCGCTCACTATCAAGGACAAGAACGCCCTCTATGCGGCCTATATGCCGTTTGTGAAGAATGGGGGGCTGTTCATCCCCACCAACAAGGGATATCACCTGGGTGATGAGGTGTTCATGTTGCTTACCCTGATGGACGAGACCGAACGCATCCCGGTGGCGGGCAAGGTGGTGTGGATCACGCCGGTGGGGGCGGAGGGCAACCATGCCGCGGGTGTCGGCGTGCAGTTCAGCGAACAGGACGGCGGGGTCGCCCGCAACAAGATAGAGAGCTATCTCGCCGGGGTCCTTCAGTCCGACAGGCCCACGCATACACTCTAAGAGGCATGTCCATGGGACGACAGGCTGTCCTGCTGAGATCCATCCGCGGTATTCACCAGGGGGCGGTCTGGTTGTGTGTCCTGTTGGCCCTCGGGCTGGGGCCTTGCCACGCCCGGGCGGAGATATTCAAATATCAGGACGCCAGGGGGCGTATGGTGTTTACGGACCATCTGCTCGCGGGGCGCCAATACCGTCTTCTGTGGCGTTCTGGGGTGGGCAGCCCGAGGGGAAAGAGGCATCGCTACCGGGCACGCATGGATACCAGGAACAGCTACAGAAACCGGGGCCGCTTCGAGCCCATCATCCGCAGGGTGGCGAAGAAGGTGCGGATCTCCCCGGAACTGCTCCACGCGGTGATCCAGGCCGAGTCCGCGTATGATCCCCGGGCGCGCTCGGCAAAGGGCGCCATGGGTCTGATGCAGCTCATGCCTGCCACCGCCAAGCGTTACGGTGTACGCAATGTCTGGGATCCTGAGCAGAATCTGGAAGGTGGGGCACGCTATCTGCGTGACCTGCTGAAGCTGTTCAAGAACGACCTGCGCTTGGCGGTGGCCGCCTACAATGCCGGTGAAAGTGCGGTGCAACGCAACGGCAACCGCATTCCCCCCTATCCCGAGACACGTGGCTACGTACGCAAGGTACTGCGTAATTTCCTCGCCGAGCGAAAGCAGCGCGCTTCGGCCAGGGCCTCGTCCCGGTCCTGATCTCCTCCGGATCCCTGTCTAGGGCCGTTCGAAATCCGTTCGCCACTCGCGAATCAGGTCTTCGACGAATTCCTGGGCCTCCAGCGACAGGTCGATGATGCGGAAGCCGGTCCAGCGCACATCTGGCGCGTTGCCGGGGGTGGACCACAGACTCTCTATTCCCATGGACACGCGGTCTCTCCCGTTATGGGGACGCTCGAGTACCATCTCGACCTGGAATATCCCGTCCGGCGCGTTTTCCCCTGTGGTGACCAGCATCATGCCTTCGGTGGTCAGGTTGACCAGACGCCCTAGGGGTTGCTGGCGGTTGGTGTCGAACACATCGATGATTTCATCGGAAAGCTTGCGCGGGGTCTTTCTTCTGTCTTGCATGGTCGGTCCTCGCATGCATGTTTGTGGAGGTCGCGTGGTCTGGGCTGCGGTCTGCCTTTGGTCCAACTCCTGCCTGGAGAGGCGAAGGGCCGTTCGCTCAGACAACGGCGAGGGACTCGGGGCGAGTGCCTCTCGGGTATCCTATGGTGCCCGTTTTGAAAACAGCGTGCTGGGCACTGGCTGTGTCCCCTTCGTTCACCCCTCCCGGGAGGGGATGTTTCAAGGTTCCTGCGTACCCTCGCGTCGATCGAGCGGGGGCACGTGGGCGTCCTTGGGTTCACCAAGCGCTTTGCGCAGCGCCTTGCGAATGGTGAGCAAGGTTCGCTCCACGAACGGATGGCTGGGTTTCGGGATGAGCTTCGCTTGGCCCGTAGCCAGTTCGTGGGCCAGTTCGGCGAGGGGTTTGATTCGGGCCTGGATACCCGAGCGGTCGACAAACATACAGGTGGAGGTCAGCGGGCTGAGCCATGAGAGCTTCAGCCGCACGGGCGGTGTATCGGCAGAGCGGAATTCGAACCAAGTGCCGAATTTGAGTTTTTTCAAGCGCTCGATGATCTTACGCTCTTCGGGAGGTAAGGCTTCGATGACGACGGTCGGTTCATCAGTGAAGATGGTTTGGCTGCTGGGCCTGGCATCCGATGCCGCCTCGGCGAACAGTGGCTGGGTCTCTTCGCCGGGAGTGGTGGTGATGTGGGTTCGCCAAGTCAGCACCTCCTCCGGATGACCGAGCAGGCGTAAGGTCTCGCGCGCAGCGGGTTGGTGGTAGCCTCCGAGGGCCTCCAGGGCCGTCTCCAGGACAGTGCGAAGGCGCCGGCACTCGCTGCGGGTCTGGCCGATGTCCGGGCCCTGTCGTCGGAATAGCGAAACCAGGCGTTCGGTGACCTCGATGGCCTGTCGCCATTCGTCGCTTGCCTCTCCCTGGGGGTCACGCAGGAGGATGAATACCAGGCGGTCGGCCCATATCTCGGTGAGGAACTTGCGGATGGGCTCTGGCAAGGGGGCGTGACCGATGTGGGCCTGGATGTCGGCGATCACACGACGCTTGGCGACGTGTAATCTTTCCCGTCCCTTGATGGATTCCTGTGAGCGTTCCTCGATGGCCTCGGTGCGGCGCTTGTGCTCTTCCACCGCGGCCCGGAACTCATCGAGGATCTCTTCGAACAGAGAGGGGTCGTCGGCGAACTCCTTGAGGATCCGTTCCACCACGGCCTGCATCTGAGGATAGATGCCTCGCTTGGGATCATTCTCATGCACCCACTGACCACCGGCCTCCACCAGTATGTCCAGCAACAGCCGGGCGGGGTGTTGGTTGTCTGTGAGCAGGCGGCGGTCCAGAAGGGTGAGCTTCAGGTAGGGGGTATGCAGGTGACTGAGGAGGGCCTTGGCCAGGTTGGGTAGCAGGGGGTCGTTGAGCATGTATTCGAACAACATGCCGATGAGGTCGATGGTGTCGGCATCGATACCGCTCATCTCCTCGCGACTCACCTCGGCGAATACCTGTTCGCGTTCGGCCGCCAGGGCCTGTTTCACCCGGCCGAGGAATTCGGGGTCGATCTCGACGTTGGGCAGGCCTTCCGCGTCCGCCATGATCCCGGATTGGGCGAGGGAGGGTGGGGCGATGTGGTCGATAGCGGAGATCGCGCGCTGACGCGCCGCTGTCGGGTTGGCGGGAGTGTGCGCTCCCGAATCGCCCGGTCTGGTGTCCTGGGCGGGTCCTGCGCCGATCTCTGGGGTGGAGGCGGCCGCTATTCCTGGCAAGATATCCGCCACCGACCGGCCTGAACGGCGATGACGTCGCGACATCAACTCCAGAATGGATTGGAAGAGGTCTTCACCGAGCGATGCATCGGCCGTCCCCGTCTGTGTCTGTCCGCTCTCTTCACCAGGCGTGCGGGGTTCGGATCTCTCCCCGCGTTCATCCTCGCGCCCTTCCGGGGTCGCGGAGGCGCGCTCATCCTCCTTGCGGATCACGGGCTTGAGGTTGGGCAGGATGCCCGCTTGTTTGAGATTATCGTTGAATTCGTCGTAGAGGGGCTTGAGTTGGCGCATGACCAGGCGGTCGAGCAGGGCATAGAACACCAACTTGACCTTGATGTCGATGTCGAGGCATTGCAAGGCCTGCTGATAGGCGCGCACCAACTGGGTGGGCCCGGCGGGAATCTCCGCATCGTCCACCTTGCGGCCGTCGTTCAACACCGCCAGGCGGCGGCCCAGGGCGTAGAGTTCGGGGTAATAGTCGCTTTTCGCTCGGCCGATGAGGTTTTCCGCGGCGACCGATTCCTCCGCCTCGTCGTGCCCGATCAGGGCGAGTTCGATGCCGTCCGTGAACTCTTCGGAGGCATTGTCCCAATCAGCCGGCTCGCTATGTCCGAAATGATCGAATCCATCCTTGATTTCCTGGCGGAACCATAGCTCCATCTCGTCCTTTCTCTCCCGGAGCGCCCCCATGGCCTCGTAGAAACGGGCCTGGATGGCATTGTTTTCGGCCTGTTCAGCGAAGTCGAGCAGTGCGGTATCGGCGTTTGCGAACAGATCCGAGATGTAGCTGTTGATATAGACCAGGGCCATATCGCGGTTCTGTTCCAGGAGAACGGTGAAGCGTTCCCGTGGGGTCTGGGATCCGAGCGGGGCCACGCGGCCGGAGTGGGGGCGTTCCATGTTGGTTCTCCTCGGCTGGAGTCTGAGTCCTTCAATCCTCTCCGATGACCCGGTCGTCCCGAGGTTGGGACAGGAGCCTTTCGGCCTCGGCCGGGGTCCGAGCGAAGATCATGCGTATGGACTCCGGTTCCGCGTCCGGCTGTTGACTTCGCAGACCGCGGACCAGGGCGCGCGCTTCCTGATATTGGTCTTTGACGTCGATGTATTCGAGTGTTAAGGGCTGAGCGCTGATGCGGTAGATGAAATAGGGCATTGGGCGACATTCCAAGGCTGGGGTGACCGGGGGTCACGCTCCCGTCCACGGGGCGTTGGGCGATTCTAACCCCTGCTCGTCCTTTCGCCCAGGCCTTTCCCCGTGTGAGCCGTCTGTGCTGAGGGGGCCCATCCCGTCAGGCGCCGCGCCTGCATCTTGTCTCGTCCCCTCGAATTTTTCAAGGTGCCTATAAAAAGAACCTTGGCTGCTCCCCAAGGCCGCTATGGTAGGGTACGGGGTCAACTCGGAGTGGCTGGCCGTGCGTTCGTGCGTCGCTAGCCTCCTCATTTCGTGTTCGCTATCACTTCGAAGGAGACCCAGTGCGATGATCAGTCCTGTTGGCGCCGATGAATTGTTGCCCCTGTTCGTCTACGATCCCGATGAACACCATGCCTTGACCCATGAGGCAGAGGGCCTTCCTTCCGTGGTGGTCAGCTCGCAGGCGGCAGGCAATGCCGTAATGCTCGGTGGCGGGTATTTCACCCCGTTGAAGGGCTTCATGAACGTGGCCGATGCGGTAAGCGCCGCAGACACCCTGCGTACCACCGACGGCCGGTTCTTCCCCGTCCCCATTCTCTGTCTGCTCGAGGACGTGAGCGGAATCCAGGGCGCCGGGCGTATCGCCCTGCGGGATCCCAACGTGGAGGGCAATCCGGTGTTGGCGGTGATGGATGTGGAGGCCATCGAAGAGGTCAGCGACGAGCAGATGGCCCTGATGACCGAAAGGGTCTATCGGACCACCGACATGGAGCATCCGGGTGTCAAGGCCTTCAACAGTCAGGGGCGCATGGCGGTCTCCGGCCCCATCAAGGTGCTCAACTTCTCCTATTTCCAGACCGATTTTCCCGATACCTTCCGTACCGCGGTGGAGATCCGCAACGAGATCAAAGAGCGTGGCTGGAACACGGTGGTGGCCTTCCAGACCCGAAATCCCATGCACCGTGCGCACGAGGAGCTGTGCAAGATGGCCATGGAGGCCACCAAGGCGGATGGTCTGGTGATCCACATGTTGCTCGGCAAGCTCAAGCCGGGCGATATCCCCGCGCCGGTGCGCGACGCCGCGATCCGCAAGATGGTGGATCTCTACTTCCCGCCGAACTCGGCCATGATCACCGGATATGGCTTCGACATGCTCTACGCGGGACCGCGCGAGGCCGTCCTCCACGCCTACTTCCGCCAGAACATGGGCGCCACGCACTTCATCATCGGCCGGGACCATGCCGGCGTGGGTGATTACTACGGCGCCTTCGACGCCCAGACCATCTTCGACGAGGAGGTACCCCCGGGCGCCTTGCAGATCGAGATCTTCCGTGCCGATCACACCGCCTATTCGAAGAAACTCAATCGGGTGGTGATGATGCGGGACGCCCCCGATCACAGCAAGGAAGACTTCATCCTGCTCTCCGGGACCAAGGTGCGCGAGATGCTGGGCAACGGAATCGCCCCGCCGCCCGAGTTCTCCCGTCCGGAGGTGGCCAAGATCCTCATGGATTACTATCAGTCCTTGAAGTGATGCCACTCCGGAGGGCCTTTGAAGGCCCTCCGGGGGCCATTGGAGGCGGCTTTGACAGGCCGCCGGGCATCCCGCCAAACGTCTCTGTGCGGTCATGCAGAGATGTCCGGAGCGGTGACATCGTGATGGAAGGGCCGGCGGAATGCCGGCTCTTCCGCGTCTGGGCGACCGGACCGCTTCCTCCATCCGGATTGTCGAGGTCCTCGCGGGTGTCCACGGGTCCGCATGATCATTGCGGACCGTCGTATCGGATGCGTGCGGGACGTTTTTCACGGGCTGCTAAAGATTCCCACCCAAGGACCGATACAGGGGTCGGGTTCGGAGAGGCGGCTACGGCCTCGCGTTTCCGGTTCTGTCACTGAGGAGCCTTTCCCGTGGATATAGCGACCCTGGTCGGCCTGCTCGGCGGATTCGGCATCATCATCGGCGCCATCGCCACCGGTGGCAGCCTGATGGTGTTCGTGGACGTCCCCTCGACGCTCATCGTGCTGGGCGGTACCTTCATGGTGACCCTCATGCAGGTGTCTCTGCAGGACTTTCTCGGTTCCTTCAGCACCGGTATGAAGGCCTTCTTCTATAAGGTGGACGATCCCAAGAAGATCATCGAAGAGGCCGTGCAGTTGGCGGACGTGGCGCGTAAGAACGGTCTCCTCGCCCTGGAAGGGGTGGAGATCAGCAACGAATTCATGAAACGCGGTATCGGCCTGTGCGTGGATGGTCACGATCCTGCGCTGGTACACAAGATGCTGAGTTCGGATATCAACAACACCATCGAGCGCCACGAGGTGGGGCAGCGTATGTTCAAGAATATGGCCACCATGGCCCCTGCCATGGGCATGATCGGGACCCTGGTGGGGTTGGTGCAGATGCTGTCCAATATGTCCGACCCCGCCAGTATCGGCCCCGCCATGGCCGTGGCCCTGCTCACCACCCTGTATGGCGCGGTGATCGCCAATGCCTTCGCCCAGCCCCTGGCCGACAAACTGGCCCGGGCGAGCGAACTGGAACGGCTCAACAAGTCCCTGATCCTGGAGACCATCTCCGCCATCCAGGAGGGCATGAACCCGCGTGTCCTGGAACAGCTGCTGTCCACCTATCTGCCGGCCAACAAGAGGCCCGGTGAAGACAAGTAGTCAGGAACGGCCATGGCCGATCAGGAATGTCCCAAATGCGAAGAAGGTCTGCCGGCCTATCTGGCGACCTTTGCCGATCTCATGTCGTTGCTGATGTGTTTCTTCGTGCTGTTGTTGTCCTTTGCCGAGATCGACGCCGTGCGCTTCAAGAAGATGGCCGACTCCATGAAGGATGCCTTCGGGGTGCAGCGGGAGATCCCGGCCAACGAGATCGTCAAGGGGGTGAGTGTCATAAAGCAAGAGTTCAGTCCATCGCCCTCCACCGAGCCGACGGTGATTAACGAGATTCACCAACAGACCACTGACGAGGACAAGGAAAATCTGGACATCAAGGATGCCGAGCGACGTCTGGAGGAGGAGACTCAGAGGCAGGTGGCGGACCTCAAGAAGATCCTCAAGGAGGAGATCGAGAAGGGCCTGGTGGAGGTGGAAGCGGCCAAGACCCGGATCATCGTGCGTATTCGGGAGAAGGGCTCCTTCCCTTCGGGGAGTGCCCGCCTCGACCCGGGTTTCTTCGAGGTGATGGACAAGATCAGTGACAAGCTGGCCACGGTGCCCGGGCGGATCATCGTCGCTGGCCATACCGACGACATTCCCATCCACACCAGGCGGTTCCGTTCCAATTGGGAGCTTTCCGCGGCGCGTGCAGTGACCGTGGCTCACGCCCTCCTCGCCAATCCTGCCATTAAACCCGACCGGGTGGTGGTGGAGGGACTAGCCGACACCCATCCCTTGGTGCCGAACGACAGCCGCGCGCACCGGGCCAGGAACCGACGGGTGGAGCTTGTGCTGGTACGCGGGCCCGAAGGCACGGAGCAGGGCTATCTCGAAACCGACGCATCCCAGGGGGAAGGGCGGCATGAGTGAAGACAAGGCCACGGGTGCGCAGATGGCGGAAGAACGACGGCGCTTTTTTCGGATCGACGACTCGGTACGTATCAGCCTCAAACGGGTGGGCCAGGAGGAGGTCGAGCAGCAGCTCGAGCGTTTGGATCAGCAACTCCTGGGCAGTTTCAGCCTGATGAGCAGCCTGGCGGCGGAGACTCAGCAGACCGCCGCCGCCCTGCGCCGGATCGAGGGTCGTTCCCCTGATGTAGCCCAATGTATCAAGGCGATCGACCGCAAGATCGAACTCCTGGCCAAGGCACTGCTGTACGAAGAGGCCGACATCGGCAGGCATCCCGCGCGACCCGCCAATCTCAGCGCGGGAGGGATCGCCGTACACACGCGGGAGGCCTTCGAGAAAGGCGCCCTGGTGGAGATCAGGATGTTGCTGATGCCTACCTTCACCGGGGTGCTTACTTTCGGCCACGTGGTGGAATGCCGGGCCGAGGCCTCGGAGGATGGGGAATTCAGCCATCTCCTGCGCATCGATTTCGCTCATATCAGGGAACAGGACAGGGACGCTATCATTCGTCACGTGCTCAGGAAGCAGGCCGAATGGTTGCGGCGGAAACGGCATGAGAAGGAACGAGTGGGCACGGATTATGGCGACGAATGAGGCAGTGGTGGCGTGGTGATAACGTGGTCAGGCATGGGTCCGGCCTGCACAGGCCGGGTTGCCGACCTCAGGCCTTGCCGGGTCTCAGGCCCCCTTCGAGCAGCTGGATGACATCGTCGAACAATAGACGGTTGTCGTCCTTGAGGGCGATCAGCTCTTTGTGGGCGTTGAGCATGGTGCGCGCAAGGGTCTCATGGTCTGTTGCGCCCGCCTTCAAGGGGCGGCCTTCCCCGAGTGGCGCGCCGTCGCAGGCCATGAGTTGGAATACCTGGTCGAAGCCGATACCGATGAGAAGATCGATGATGTCTTCACCCGAACAGACCAGGGTGGGCGGGGCGTCGCCACGCTCTCTCACGCGGTTGGCAATCCTCGCCAGGAGGCCGAGCATGGTGCTGTCGATGTTGTAGGTCTCGGTGAGATCCAGCAGATAGTTGTGGCCAGCACCGTGCCGTTCGAGTTGATCGAGGAAATCCTCCAGCATCGGGGCCATATCGTGTAGGATATTGCCTCGAAAACGTAGAAAATGTACGCCGTCGTGTTCGGAGTAGAGGATCTGGGGGTCATCCATTGTCGTGTCCTCTGGACAAGGTGAGGATGGAAACGTCATCGGGTCGTTCGTCATGCCCGTCGAGGCGCAGGCGGCGTACCAGCCCGTCGATGTCCTGATCGGGGTCGATCAGTTCGAGAAAACGCTGTGCCCGGGTGCGCGACCGGTCGCTGGGCATCAGTTCAAGTACGCCGTCGGAGACCAGCACGAGTTGGAATCGCCTCGGCAATCGGAGTTCGCGGGCCGTATAAGCGGCCTCTGGGAACAGGCCCACGGGACGGCTGCGGAATTTCAGGGGACGGGTCTCGCAGCCTTCGATCATCACCGGGTAGGGAAACTGGCCCGCGCTGGAACAGTACAGGGAATCGCGGTCGTGGTCCAGCACTCCGTAGAACATGGTGCAGTACTTGCCGAGTTCCTGGCGGATGAGGTCTTCGTTGATACGGGCGAGCATTTCGTCGGGGTGGAGTATCGTCTGGTCCCCGCGCTGCCAGAAGGCGTCGCGGTAGGCGCCCACCAGGGTCTTGAGCATCACGGTGACGAAGGCAGAGGCGGCATCGTGGCCGGAGACGTCCGTCATATAGAAACCGGTGTGACGCTCGTCGATCCTGAAATAGTCGATGAAATCACCGCAGAGATACATGGCCGGATGGATGCTGCGGCGGAACAGGATGTCCCCGAAATGTGCGCCGTCCTCCGGCAGCAGGCGGTTCTGAATCTTGTGGCCGGTCTCTTCGTCGTGTCTGAGGCGTTCGACGGTCTGGTGGAGACGCCGGTTGATGTCCTCGAGATCTTCCCGGATGCGGCGGTTGCTCTGAATCAGGCGGGCCCGTTGCAAGGAGCGTTGGATTGCCCCTTCGAGCATGGCCATGTCGTGCAGGGGCTTGAGTACATAGTCCCAGGCGTGGTGTTTCAAGGCCTCGATCACATCGTTCAAGAGGGTCACTCCGGAGACGACGATGAGCGGGGTCTCCGGAGTGGCGTGGGCGATGAGTTCCAGGACCTGATGGCCGCTGAGCTTGGGCAGGCGCAGGTCGGTGAGGACGATATCGGGGTGTTCGCGATGAAACAGGGTCATGCCAGCGTGACCATCGGCTGCAGCCAGGACGTGGTAGCCCGTATCCTCCAGATAGGCACAGAGGGCATCACATACCAGGGGATCATCTTCGATCACCAGCACCCTCACTTGGTCGGGAGTGGGTGCGGGGGCCGCAGTCCCTTCCATGGTGAAGGCCGAGGTCGTCATCCGGCGCGGGGGTCGATTGGGGGCGAGAGGGGCAGGCGCAGGCTGAAGCAAGTACCCTTGTCCGGAGTGGAGGTCAGGGTCAGCGTTCCGCGATGGATGTCCTCGACGATGTAGCGGCAGATGGCAAGCCCCAGCCCGATCCCCTCTCCCGTGGCCTTGGTGGTGAAGAATGGATCGAAGATCCGATGTTGGAGTTCCGTCGGAACCCCGGGGCCATTGTCGATGATGTCGATCTCGCAATGCTCGCCGCCCAAGCGGCTAACGATGCGGATCTTCGGTCGTTCCCGATCCTTGAGGGCCTGGATGGCGTTGCGCAAGAGGTTGAACAGGGCCTGTTCGATACGCACACGGTTGCATTGGAGGGTGGCCATGGGTGGGGCATCCTGGCGCAGGATGCGGATACGGTGGAATGCATATCTTTCCTTGAGTTCCTGGTCGGCGGACAGCAGGCGTAACACCGAATCGATGAGTTCCTTGACCCACACCTTCTCCGTATCTGCGGGGCCGTTGTGGCTGAATCCAAGCATGTCCGTGACGATACGGGTGGCGCGGTCGGCCGCTGCGCGCGCGCGTGCCAGGGCCCCGGGGATCCCGCGAAGGTCCAGGTAGCGTCGTAATGCCTGCAAGTCGAGTCCGGCGTCGTCAGCGGCCTTGCGATTGGCGGGCAGGTCGTCCATCAGGCGTCGGCGGACGTTCTGGAGGTGTTGCAGCATTCCGCTCAGGGGATTGTTGATCTCGTGTGCCATGCCGGCTGCCATGCCGGCGATGGACAACATCTTGTTGGCCTCGGTCAGGAGTTGGAATGTGCGCACTTCGGCAGTGCTGTCCCTGAGAAGGACCAGCAGGGAGCCTGCTTCCACGGGCAGTGCCTCGATGTCGGTGAAACACATGCGGCCGCCCTTGATGCAAGGTATGCGCTTACTGATCTGCCGGCGGTTCTCCACGAGTGCACGGCGGAGCATGTCCTCCTGGCCCTGAAGCCCATGGGGGATGGCTTGAAAGGTGCGGCCCACAGCCATGGTCTGGCGCACCCCGGAGATGCGTTCGGCCGCCCTGTTCCAGACGGATACGCGCAAGTGGCCGTCGAGCAGGACGACGGCATTGGGGAGGGCATCGAGGACACCCGCCAGCGGGTGGGTCTGCGTTTGTGAGAGTGATCCGGTATCGGAGGGCAAGTCCCCAACCAGCGTCGCGGATGCAGGGTCATGGGTGAGAGCCCGGGATTCGGTACCAAGGCTTGCCCTCCACGCGAGCAGGCCTGATTTGAGTGAGGGCGGCAACAGCTTCATGGATGTCCCAAGACCAACAAAACGAAGGAGCCAACGAAAATATTCTGTTGCAAGTGAACGTTCGGTCGTGGATGGCAGGAAATCCCTTTGGGGGCCTGGGGTGCTGGAAGAGGGGGCGTACTTTCCGCCTTCCCCTAATCTTTCACGCGCCTCCCGCGGTTGAGGCATGTTGGGCCCTTCCCGCTCCGAACGGTGCCTGAACAGAAGCGGAATCTTCAGCAAGGCGCTCATTCTGTCTTATAGCCGCGTCGTCCCAGAGAGTCCAGGTTTCGGATCGGAGAGACGGCCGCCGCCGTTGCTGAAAACCCATTGAAGACCAGTATAGAATAGGCTCCATGGAACTCGATGGCGGTCTCTTCTCCAGCGGAGCTCATTGGCTGTTCGCCGGTATCTGGTGCCTGGCGTTGTATCTGGCCGTGCGGCTGGCGCCTTGGTCCAGGTTGCGGGATCCCAGCCAGCTCAACGCCTTCCTGGGGTCGGTGGTGGCGCTCATCTTGTTGTGGCACGTGCGGGCGGACGTCCAGGCCGGGATCTCTTTCCACCTTCTGGGGATGACGGCCCTGACCCTGATGTTTGGCTGGTCCCTGGCGGTGATCGCCTCCGCCCTGGTGCTGGCCGCGGTGATCCTGAATGGCCACCTCGGCTGGAACTCGTTCTTCGTCAGCACCCTGGTCACCGGCGTGATCCCGGTGACCCTGAGCCAGATCTGGGCGGTGTTGATCTGTTCTCTGTTGCCGCGTAATTTCTTTGTCTTCGTGCTGGTGAACGGCTTTTTCACGGCCGGGTTCGTCGGCGTGGCCGCGGGCTATCTGGCCTTGGGGCTGTTGATTTCCACTGGCGCCTACAGCTATGCCGAACTGGGCCGGACCATCCTGCCTTTCTTTCCGCTGATGTTTCTTCCCGAGGCCGTGGTCAACGGCTGGGTCATCACCATGCTGGTGGCCTTTCGTCCCGAGTGGGTCGGCGCCTTCAGCGATGAACTCTATTTGAAGGGCAAGTGAATGGGCTGGTGGGGTAAGGTCCTCGGTGGGGCCTTCGGCATGCTCTTGGGCGGACCCATCGGCGCCTTGCTGGGGGGAGCCCTGGGGCATCAGTTCGACAAAGGGATGGCGCGTCTGGGATCGATGGTGAGTGACGAGGAGGCGGTACAGGCCGCCTTCTTCACGGCCACCTTTGCGGTCATGGGGCGCTTGGCCAAGGCCGACGGACGGGTCTCTCCGGAAGAGATCGACTTGGCCGAGGCCATCATGGCCCAGATGCAACTGGATCCGGCCATGCGCCGGGTCGCCATCCACCTCTTCCAGCAGGGAAAGCGGCCGGACTTCGCCCTCGATGAGGTGCTTGACCAGTTTCGTCGTCTGTGTGGGCGGAAGCGAAACCTGGTGCGCCTGTTCATCGAGATCCAGTTGCAGGCGGCCTATGTGGACGGGCATCTCGATCCGGCCGAGGCCCGCTTGCTGGAGCACCTGGTTATCCGCTTGGGCTTCCCCCTAGCCGAATACCGCCGGATCGAGGCGGCGATGCGCATGACGCCCCGAGGAGTGAGGGGGGGTGCGGGCGAACTGGAGCGCGCCTACGCCCTCCTGGGGGTGGGGCCCGATTCCGATCCACAGGAGATCAAGCGCGCCTACCGCAGGCTCATGGCCCAGCATCATCCCGACAAGCTCGCGGCCAAGGGCCTGCCCGAGGAGATGATGCGCCTGGCGACCGCCAAGACGGCGGAGATTCGCAGGGCCTACGACGTGATCAAGAAGGCCAAAGGGCTTTGACGCCGTTTCCCCGTTTGTCGGGTCCGAAAGGCGAATCCACTGATCGATATCCTAGATCTCCTAGTGCCTTCCCGTATCCATATGTTATCGAACCGACGGTTCGATAGGCGTCGTGCCGGATCGATGCGATGTACTCCTTGCGATCCGCTGCATCCAGGCCCCAATACGCCCAGCCTGCCATCTGGCACTGGTCCCGGGCGGTAGGTTCAGGTGCTCGATGCCCGTGCGGGGGCCGGGATCCGCGGTGGGCCTGCGCGTGGTGATCGCCAGTAGCGGGAGACCGGCTCGGTCAAGGAGACCGGTGTCGGTGCGCGAGTCGGGGGAGATCCAGACGAGGCCGCGCAGGGGATGGGCCAGGGGGCTCGTGGCGGCGGCGAGCACGGACGCCAGCGCCCCGCCTGTGCAGAGGATGAACAGTGGGTGCCCGGCGTCCTTGCCCAGGAACTCGACAGCGAAGCGGATCCGCTGAGTGGCGGCGGCCTCGGCCAGGGCCGGGGTCGGGCCCGTGGGCAGACGGATGCTCAGACTGTGCCAGCCCTTTCGGCTCAGGGCAGCGCCGAAATCACGGTCCAGCTTGGCCGGGTTGCCGGCGTCGTCCGCGACCAGTAACACCTCGCCGCGCTTGTCCCCGGATGGGAGACGTTGAATCCCCAGGAACTCGTCATTGCCGGTCCGCAGCCAGACTGTCCGCTCCTCCTCGTAGTAAGAGGCGAGATCGGAGGCGAGGGGGGTGGGTGTCCCCCATATCCTTTCCATGAGGCAGATGCCGAGGGTGATGGCCAGGAGGAGGCGATACATCTCGTTTGCTGTCCTCGTTCGGTGTGCCCGGCACGCAGGGGCCGTGGAGGAGGCCGTCGGGGCGACGCGTGTATCTTGTCGGCCGGGCCAATTGGTTCTTGACAGGATCGTTGAGCACGCATAGAATGCGCCGTCTTTATCGGGCGGTTCTCGCCGGAGCCCGCCCGTTATCGTGCAGCCCTCGGGCACCCATCTGTGCGGGGGCGCGAAGGGGATGGCCGTCCAGCCATCTCCGGAAATCCTGTATCGGGAGCAGGGATCACCCACCGCAAAGCGGGGGGCGGGGTCCTTCGTCTCCCATTATTTTTTTGCAGGGGTCCCCGACCGGGCGCCTTGGAGAGACGGAATCGATGGCAACGATCAACCAATTGGTTCGCAGGCCGCGCAAGCGCAAGGTGGAAAAGAGCAACGTCCCCGCCCTGGAGGCCAGTCCCCAGAAGCGCGGCGTCTGTACCCGTGTATATACCACGACACCGAAGAAGCCCAACTCGGCACTGCGTAAGGTCGCTCGTGTGCGCCTGACCAATGGCTACGAGGTGAGCAGTTACATCGGTGGCGAGGGCCACAATCTGCAGGAGCACTCGGTGGTGCTGATCCGCGGTGGGCGGGTCAAGGACCTGCCGGGTGTACGCTATCACGTAGTGCGCGGTTCGCTGGATACGGCCGGGGTCGAGAGTCGTCGCCAGGGGCGTTCCAAGTACGGCGCCAAGCGTCCCAAGAAATAACCTAACAGCGGATCTGGATTTAGAGCCATGCCAAGAAGACGCGTCGCGGGTCGCAGGGAGATCCTGCCCGACCCTAAGTTCGGAAGCGAGATGATCGCCAAGTTCGTCAATATGATCATGGAAGACGGCAAGAAGTCCGTTGCCGAGCGCATCATGTATGGGGCCCTCGATCAGGTCTCTGCAAAGAAGGGAGGGGATCCCATCGAGATCCTGGACAAGGCGATGGAGAACGTGCGCCCTGTGGTGGAGGTCAAGTCCCGCCGGGTCGGCGGTGCCACCTACCAAGTGCCGATCGAGGTGCGTCCCACTCGCCGCAACACCTTGGCGATGCGCTGGCTGATCGAGGCCTCGCGCAAGCGCTCGGAAAAGTCCATGGCCTTGCGTCTCGCCGGGGAGTTGATGGACGCCTCCGAGGCCAAGGGCACCGCGGTCAAGAAGCGCGAAGACACCCATCGCATGGCGGAGGCCAACAAGGCCTTCTCCCATTACCGCTGGTAAGGGCGGACCGGAACCCAATTGGCCTGGGAGCAAGAAGTGGCACGCAAGACCCCAATCGAGCGCTATCGTAACCTGGGCATCATGGCCCATATCGACGCCGGCAAGACCACCACCACCGAGCGTATCCTGTTCTATACCGGGGTGTCGCACAAGATCGGTGAGGTGCACGATGGCGCCGCCACCATGGACTGGATGGAGCAGGAGCAGGAGCGGGGAATCACCATCACCTCGGCCGCCACCACCTGCTTCTGGAAGGGTATGGAGCAGCAGTTTCCCGAGCACCGCATCAATATCATCGACACCCCGGGGCACGTGGACTTCACCATCGAGGTGGAGCGTTCTTTGCGCGTCCTCGACGGTGCCTGTGCGGTGTTCTGTGCAGTGGGCGGGGTCGAGCCGCAGTCCGAGACGGTGTGGCGTCAGGCCGACAAGTATGGGGTGCCGCGTATCGCCTTCGTGAACAAGATGGACCGCATGGGGGCCGACTTTCTGCGCGTCGTGGGGCAGGTGAAGGATCGCCTCGGGGCCGTCGCGGTTCCCCTGCAATTGCCCATCGGTGCGGAGGAGGATTTCCTCGGGGTCGTGGACCTGCTCAAGATGAAGGCCATCCTCTGGGACGAGGAGTCGCGTGGCATGCGTTTCGAGGAGCAGGAGGTCCCTGACGACCTGAAGGACCTCTGCGCCGAATGGCGGGAGCACTTGGTGGAGGCCGCCGCGGAGGCCGACGACGAACTCATGGAGAAGTATCTCGACGAGGGTGAACTCGACCCGGCGGAGATCAAACGGGGATTGCGCAAGCGGACCCTGAACAACGAGATCGTGCCCATGCTCTGTGGCTCGGCCTTCAAGAACAAGGGCGTTCAGGCGATGCTCGACGCCGTGATCGAATACATGCCTTCGCCAGTGGATGTGCCTCCGGTGAAAGGCACCTCCGAGGACGGCGAGGAGGAGATCGAGCGCCGGGCCAGCGACGACGAACCCTTCTCCGCCCTGGCCTTCAAGATCGCCACCGATCCCTACGTGGGGTCGTTGACCTTCTTCCGGGTCTATTCCGGGGTGATCTCTTCGGGTGACACCGTATACAACTCGGTTCGGGGCAAGCGGGAACGGGTGGGGCGCATCCTGCAGATGCACGCCAACGAGCGGGCCGAGATCAAAGAGGTCCGGGCCGGCGACATCGCTGCGGCCGTGGGTCTCAAGGACGTCTCTACGGGCGATACCCTCTGCGCCACCGGTGACGTGGTGGTCTTGGAGCGAATGGAGTTTCCCGAGCCGGTGATCTCTGTGGCGGTGGAACCCAAGACCAAGGCCGACCAGGAAAAGATGGGCGTGGCCTTGGCCAAGCTGGCCCAGGAGGATCCATCGTTCCGGGTCCATACCGACGAGGAATCGGGGCAGACCATCATTTCAGGCATGGGTGAACTGCACCTGGAGATCATCGTCGATCGCCTCAAGCGTGAATTCGGTGTCGAGGCCAACGTGGGCGCGCCCCAGGTCTCTTACCGCGAGACCATCCGCAAGTCCGTGGAGCAGGAAGGCAAGTTCGTGCGCCAGACCGGCGGCCGTGGTCAGTACGGCCACGTCTACCTGCGCCTGGAGCCGCAGGAGCCCGGCGAGGGATACGAGTTCGTCAACGAGATCGTGGGTGGCGTGATTCCGCGTGAATACATCCCGGCCGTGGACAAGGGCGTTCAGGAGGCCATGGAGGGTGGTGTGGTGGCGGGCTATCCCATGGTGGATGTCAAGGTGACGCTGTTCGACGGCTCCTACCATGACGTGGACTCCTCCGAGATGGCCTTCAAGATCGCCGGTTCCATGTGCTTCAAGGAGGCCGCCCGGAAGGCGAAGCCTGTACTGCTCGAGCCCATCATGAAGGTGGAGGTGGTGACCCCCGAGGAATACATGGGTGATGTCATGGGTGATCTCAACAGCCGTCGCGGCATGGTCCAGGGCATGGAGGACGCCCCCGGCGGCAAGGTGGTGCGGGCCGAGGTGCCGCTGTCGGAGATGTTCGGCTATGCCACCGACCTGCGCGGCTTCACTCAGGGGCGGGCCACCTACAGCATGGAATTCGCGAAATACGTGGAAGTGCCCAAGAGCATTGCCGAAACCATTATCAAGAAACAGTGACGCGCCGATAGGGGTATAGAGAGATGGCCAAAGAGAAATTCGAACGCAAGAAGCCGCACGTCAACGTGGGCACCATCGGTCACGTGGACCACGGCAAGACCACTCTGACGGCGGCGATCACCAAGGTGATGTCCGAAGAGCACGGTGGCGAGGCCAAGGCCT
>Ga0256841_1000413_pt1 | contig 44435 bp, 38 predicted proteins | sample 356308metaG_FD_185971 | JGI IMG/M metagenome (GOLD analysis project Ga0256841, IMG submission 185971) | Hydrothermal vent microbial communities from Mid Atlantic Ridge, Atlantic Ocean - 356-308 | ecosystem: Environmental > Aquatic > Marine > Hydrothermal vents | place: Atlantic Ocean: Mid...
ATCGTGCCTGTGCCGGTCGGCACCATCGTGCGGGATGCTGGAACCGGCGAGGAAATCGGCGAGCTGAAGCGCCACGGGCAACGGCTTTTGGTGGCCCGTGGGGGGCGGCATGGCGTGGGCAATACGCGCTTCAAGAGTTCGACGAACCGGGCCCCTCGCCAGTTCACGCGGGGTGAGCCGGGCGAGATCCGGGAGCTGGCCTTGGAGCTGCGCCTGCTGGCCGATGTGGGTCTGCTCGGTCTGCCCAACGCCGGCAAGTCCACGCTCATCCGAGCCGTCTCGCGCGCCCGACCGCAGGTGGCGGATTATCCCTTCACCACGCTGCACCCCCATCTCGGCGTGGTGCGGCTTGCGCCGCATCAGAGTTTCGTCATGGCCGACATCCCCGGCATCATCGAGGGCGCCGCCCAGGGGGCGGGTCTGGGCACCCGCTTTCTGCGCCACGTGGCCCGTACCCGCCTCTTGCTGCATGTGGTGGACGCCGCGCCCGTGGACGGTCACGACCCGGCGCTGGATATCGCCGTCATCGAGCGCGAGCTTGCCGCCCACGATCCGCGGCTGCTGGAGCGCCCGCGCTGGCTGGTGGTCAACAAACTCGATGCATTACCCGAGCCAGATCGTCCATTTCGCGTGCGGGCGATTGCCGCCGGCGCCGGATGGTCCGGCCCGGTTTTCGGCATCTCCGCCGTCAGCGGGGAGGGGATTGAGACCCTCGTGCGTTCCGTGTGGACGCACTTGCAACAGTAGCGGGCGCCAAAAGATTGACCGGCTCGCGTGGGGCTGTGCTCAGTTGAGGCCCTGGCGTGCCCCGGGCAGGGCAAGATGGCCGTAGCCGAGAAAGCGGTGTGGCCATTCCTGGATGAAACGGGTGATGGTCTGGACATCCTGGGGGCGGGATATCCAGAATCCCTGCATCAGCGGACAATGGTTTTCCACCAGCCATTGATACTGCTCTCGGGTTTCCACGCCTTCGGCGATGACGCGCATCTGCAGCATCCTCCCGAGATAAATGATGGCCTTGACGATGGCGGCTTTTTCTCCACCCCCGGTCACCCCCTTCACGAACGAGCGGTCGATCTTGAGCGTGTCGTAGGTGAACTTGGACAGGTTGCTCAGGGAGGAATATCCCGTTCCGAAATCGTCGATGTGCAGGCCCACCTGAGCCTCGCGCAGCAACTCGAGCTGGCGCAGGGTGACCTCGTGGTGGTCCATCACCGCGCTTTCGGTGATCTCCACCTGGATCGTAGATCGGGGCAGGTCGTAGCGCTCCATGGCATCGAGCAGTTTCACCGCCATCTTGGGATCCCGAAACATGCGGCCGGACACATTGATGCTCACCGTCGGCGGTTGACGATCCTTGAACATCTGCGACCAGATATAGGCCTGCCGGCAGGCCTTCTCGATGACCAGCCAGCCCATGGGCACGATCATGCCCGTGTCTTCGGCCAGGCCGGTGAACTCCCCCGGCAGAATGATGCCCTGCTCCGGATGCCGCCAGCGTAGCAGGGCCTCGACGCCCGTCACCTGCCCGCTCTCGGTGGATACGATGGGTTGATAATAAAGCTCGAACTCGTCGCGCTCGATGGCGTGGCGCAGGTTGGTCTCCAGGCGATGCAGGCGCACCACCGTCTCGTGCAGGTCGGAGCCGAACAGTTTGCAGCGGTTGTGCTGGCTGCGCTTGGCTCGGTACATGGCAAGGTCCGCATCGCGCAGGATTTCCTCGGGACGGGTGTAATCGCTATGGCTCATGGCGATGCCGATGCTGACCTCTACGAATACCTCGTGGCCGCCGGCGGAGAAGGGTTTGTCGAACAACCGCCGCAACCGCGCCGCTATGTTCAGCGCATCCTGCTCGGTGTCCACCTCGTCGAGCAATACCGCGAATTCGTCGCCGCTGAGGCGGGCCAGGGTGTCGCCCGGGCGGATGAACTCGCTGATCCGTTCCCCCACGAGGCACAGCAGTTTGTCCCCCGCCGCATGCCCCAACCCGTCGTTGATGTTCTTGAACCGGTCGAGATCCAGAAACAGCACGGCGAAACGCCGGGTCTCGTCCCGCTGGAAGCGGCGCAGACGCAGGTCCAGCCGGTCGAGGAACAGGGAGCGGTTGGGCAGGCCCGTGAGCGCATCATGCATGGCGTTGTGCAGGAGCTGGGCCTCGATACGCTTGCGGTGGCTGATGTCGGTCAGCGAGCCGGCCATCCTGTAGGCCGTACCGGTGGGGTCGCGCACGGCCACGCCCCGCAACAGCACCCAACGAATGGCGCCGTCCGGCAGTCGCACCCGGTGTTCCAGCTCGAGGTGTGCGTTCTCGCCGTTGATGTGGCGGTCCAGCTCGGCCTGGAAGGCGGGTCGGTCGGTGTCCAATACGCGTTCGAACCAGGCCTCGACGTTGGGGGCCGCATCCTCGTCCATTCCCATGATTTCCAACCAGCGCTTGGAGAAGTACACCGCCCCGGTCTGGAGATCCCAGTCCCAGATACCGTCGTTGGCACCGGCCACGGCCAGCGCATAGCGCTCCTCGCTCTCGCGTAGGCGCTCCTCGGCGCGCTGACGTTCGATGGCATACCGGATGGCCCGCAGCAGGGTGGGGCGATCGACCTCTTGCTTGAGCAGATAGTCCTGCGCACCCAGGCGCACCGCCTCGGTGGCCATGGCTTCGTTGCGCTGGTTGGTGAGGATGACCACGGGAAGCGTGGGATGTCTGGCGTGAATGCGGCGAAAGCCGTCGAGGCCCGTGGCATCGGGCAGGTTCAGGTCGAGCAGCACGATCTGCACGGCCTTGCCCCGCAGGGAGGCGAGGGCCTCGCCGACGGAGGTCGTGGAGATGACCTGAAAACGGCCATCCGTGCCCAGGATATCCAGCACGATCTCTGTTTCGATCGGGCTGTCTTCGACCAGCAACACCCCAATGGGCTGATCCGCCATCGCCTCCGACCTCCTTCCGGCTCAATCCCTGCCGCTGCAGACCGGGTCTGCGGGTGATGATTTGTTATTTCACTTGTTGTTGTCGTGTTTTGGCAGCGTGAAAAATATTGCGGTGCCCTTTTCTGGAGCCGTCCGCACCCAGATTTTTCCACCGTGGCGCCGTACGATTCGAGCACATATGGCGAGTCCCATGCCCTGCCCGACCCGCCCTTCGGCGCCTTTTCCCCGACGGAAGGGCTCAAAAACCTGATCTTTTTGTTCTTCCGGTATTCCTATGCCGTTGTCTTTTATACCAAAGATCCATGTGTTTTTCTGCTCGGACACGGTGATTTCCACCCGTGGTGGCTCTTCGGCGCGATATTTGAGCGCGTTGGACAGGAGATTGCGGAACAACACACGCATCTGTTCGGGGCTCGCGGACACCTGCGGGAGGGCATCGTGCGTGATCCGGGCGCCGGTCTCCTCGATGGCCGGGGTCAGATCCGAGAGCACGTCGCGCAACACCTGCTCGAGATCGGCCGTCGATTCGGTCGCCGGTTCCGCCGAAGAGCGCACGTACCGGGATAGGTCTTCCAGCATGGACTCCAGGCGTGAGGACTGGTTGATCAGTCGGCTCAAGGTCTCGTGGGCCACTGTATCGCCGCCCGACAGTTTGCTCAGATAGTGGCGCAAGGCATGCAGCGGTTCGCGCAGGTCGTGCGAAATCACCTGCATGAGTTCCTCGGCCATCTCGTCGGTGACCTCCGGGGCGGGTTCCGCCGGCTGTTCGGCTCGTTCGGTGTGCAGGCGCATACCGAACACGCGCCGGCCCTGTGCGTCGGCGCTCTCCAGGGGCCAGATCTCGGCCTCCAGCACCCGTTCGTCGGCACGCGCACAGGTGGCGAACCGTTCCGGGCCCTCCAGGGTTTCCAGGTATTCCCGCCAGCCCATGGGGCCCGGTGGCGGGGGTAGCAGCGCGTCGATGGCCGGCTGCTCCGTGGGTGGGGAGTTGGGCGCGAGCAGCTCACGCGCGGCGGCGTTCCAGCGCAGCACGTTGCCGTAGCGGCCGAGCACCAGGGCGGGATAGGGAAGTTCGGCCAGGAGATCCGGGGTCTCGGCGTGGGTGGGCGGCCGCAGGACGCCGGCGTACTCCAGCAGTTGCCGCAAGTGGCGGGCCGCCTGTACGAATCCTTCGCGGGATTTGGGGATCTGGCCACGCAGGATCACCGCCAGCTCGGGGCGGGCGGTGGGATCCGCGGGCTGCTCGGAGAAGGCCAGAATCGGCGCGTCGGGAAAGCGGCGGTGCAGGGCGGCAGCCAGCTCCGGCGCATCCGCCCAGGCCTGACCGATGTCCAGAACGACGGCGTCCACGCGCCCTTCCAGCGCGTTCACCAACGTGGCGGCGTTGCCCACCTCGACCACTTCCGCACCGGGAATCTCCAGTGCGAGCACGCCGCGCAGGGTGGTGCGGTCCAGCTCCTGATCGTCGATCAGGACGATTCGCACCTTGTCCGGTTCTTCCGTGTCCATGGCCCGATCCCTAGGCTCCATCAGTCGGCAGGCGCCAACGGACGATCCCTGGCGAAGCGCTGTGCGCCCCCCGCCGGCCACGGCCTGCCTTTCCAATCAAGTATACTAAGCCCGGTCGGTGCACTGATCTGCCCAATGGGTCACACCGCGGGCGATGCGGATCTGACGCGTGGGCGTACAGCGCACAAGTGCCGGGTACGGCATTTCGGGGCCATTTCAGGACAGGGGGCATCCCATCACACCGCATCCAACGGACAAGCCATGCCGCTCGCCCCTGATCGCGGTGGTGGGACTGGGCTACGTGGGCCTGCCTCTGGCCGTGGCCTTCGGCCGGCGGTGGCCGACGCTGGGGTTCGACATCGACCCCCACAAGGTCGAAAGCCTGCGGGCGGGGCGGGACCGCACGGGGGAGGTCTCCGAAGCGGAACTGAAGGCCGCGGAGCAGCTACAGTTGACGACGGATCCGGCGCGTCTGCGCGAAGCCGAGGTGGTCATCGTCGCAGTCCCCACCCCGATCGACGCGGCACGGCGCCCGGACCTGGGGCCCTTGACCGCCGCCTCCAGGACGGTGGGCCGCCATCTTCGCCCTGGGGCGGTGGTGGTGTACGAATCCACCGTGTATCCCGGGTGTACCGAGGAGGTCTGTGTCCCCATCCTGGAACGCGAATCCGGGTTGACCTGGGCGCCCAGGCTGCTCGAGCGGGATGCCGTCTCGCCTTCCGATCCCCCCAGCCACCAGGAGAACGCGGCGGATGTGATGGACGCCGGCACGCCCGTCTTCCATGTCGGCTACTCACCCGAGCGCATCAACCCCGGTGATCGCGAGCACCGTCTGGAGACGATCGTCAAGGTCGTCTCCGGCGATAGCCCGCAAACCCTGGCGCGTGTCGTCCGGCTCTACGAGGCCGTGGTCGAGGCCGGCGTCCATCGCGCGCCGAGCATCCGCGTGGCGGAGGCGGCCAAGGTCATCGAGAACACCCAGCGCGATCTCAACGTGGCCCTGATGAACGAGCTGGCCATCGTGTTCGACCGGCTGGGAATTGACACCCAGGACGTGCTCGAGGCGGCCGGGACCAAGTGGAACTTCCTGCCCTTTCGGCCGGGTCTGGTGGGTGGGCACTGCATCGGCGTGGATCCGTACTACCTCACCTACAAGGCGGAGCAGGTGGGCTACCATCCCCAGGTGATCCTCGCCGGCCGCCGGATCAACGACGGCATGGGGAAATTCATCGCCGAACGGGCCGTGAAGCTCATGATCCAGGGCGGGGCCTGCGTAAAAGGGGCGCAAGTCCTCGTGTTGGGCCTGACCTTCAAGGAAGACTGCCCCGACCTGCGCAATTCGCGGGTGCCGGATATCGTCGCCGAGTTGCAGGACTACGGTTGCGAGGTGCGGGTGCACGACCCTCTGGCGGATCCGGCCGAGGCCGCACGCGAATACGGCCTGGAACTCACGGCATGGGAGGCGTTGCCACCGGCCGACGCGTTGATCGTCTCGGTGGCCCACCGGGCCTATCGCGAGCGGCGCGCGGCGGACTTCGCCGCGCTGCTGAAACCGGGCGGCTGCGTGGTGGACGTGAAATCGGCCCTCGACCGGGAGGCGATCGAGTCGCTCGGGATCTCCCTCTGGCGCCTGTAACGGACGCTCGCGTGGTCTTCCCGGCCGGGGCCGCCAGTGCCGCAGCGCGCCCGCCCCGGCCCGGCGCCTGTGGGCAGGGCGTGTGGTCAGATCCAGTCGCGCGGGACGAGGAACTCCTTGTAGAGCCGTTCCTCTTCGGAACCGGGTTGGGGATGCCAATCGTATCGCCATCGGGCCAGCGGGGGGAGGGACATGAGGATGGATTCGGTGCGCCCGCCGGACTGGAGGCCGAACAGGGTGCCCCGGTCGTAGACCAGGTTGAACTCCACGTAACGGCCGCGCCGGTAGAGTTGGAAGTCCCGTTCGCACTCACCAAAGGGCAGCACCTTGCGCAGATGCACGATGGGCATGTAGGCCTCGAGGAAGTGGTCGCCCACGCTGCGCATGAAGGCGAAGCAGCGCTCGAAGCCCCATTCGTTCAGGTCGTCGAAGAACAGGCCACCAATGCCGCGCGGTTCGTTGCGGTGATGGATGAAGAAATACTCGTCGCACCATTTCTTGAAGCGGGGATAGACATCGGCCCCGAAGGGATCACAGGCCTTCTTCGCCACCTGATGCCAGTGCCGGCAGTCCTCCTCGAAGCCGTAATAGGGGGTGAGATCGAAACCACCGCCGAACCACCACACCGGCTCTCCGCCTTCCTTTTCCGCCAGAAAGAAACGCACGTTGGCGTGCGAGGTCGGCACATAGGGGTTGTGGGGGTGAATCACCAGTGAGACGCCCAGCGCCGTGTAGCGGCGCTCGGCGAGCTCGGGCCGCGCGGCCGTGGCCGAGGGGGGGAGCGCCTCACCCTGCACGCGCGAAAAGTTCACCCCGGCCTGTTCGAAGATGTGCCCCTCGGCCAGTACCCGGGTCCGCCCGCCACCACCGCCTTCCTTGCGTTCCCAGCGGTCCTCGCGAAACCGCGCGTGCGCCTCTTCGGCCTCCAGCGCGGCGCAGACACGGTCCTGTAGATCGAGCAGATACGATTCGATGGCCTGGATATCGGGCTGGTCGGTCATGCGGGTGCGGTTTCCGGTGATGATCCTGATATCTTACCGGTTCCGGGCGGTCTTGGGCGGCTCTCCGAACCGACCCGGGCGTAAGGCGTCCCGGCCGCTCAGGTTTCCTCATGGGGCCGGTCGGGGCCGTGACCTCCGTCAGGCTTGGCGGCCGGGCGCAGCACGCGCCCGCTGTGGGCGTCACGAATCTCGGTGGGACCGGCGGTGGGGTCCACGGGGCCGTCCACGATGGCATCCAGCCCTTCGGGGAAATAATCCCTCACCTGGGCGGCGCCGCGCGCGGGTGGCAGCCCGGCGGGGTTGGCGCTGGTGGAGACGAGGGCCGTTGCGGCCTGCTCGCACAGGCGCCGGGCGATCGGATGGGCGGTGACGCGGCAGGCCAGGGTTTGATGGGCCCCGCGCAGCCAGGTGGGCGTTTCCGGGCGGGCGGGCAGGAGCCAGGTGACCGGGCCGGGCCAGGTGGGCAGCACGCGGGCCCGTAGGGGCGGATCCAGGGGTAGTACATAAGGGGCGAGTTGGTCCGGGTGCGCGGCGATGAGGATCAGGCCCTTTTCCCAGGGGCGGTGCTTGAGGGCGAGAATACGCCGGACCGCCGATTCGTTGCGGGGGTCGCAGCCCAGGCCGAAGACCGCCTCGGTGGGATAGGCGATCACGCCGCCCCGCCGCACCGCCCGGGCGGCGGCCGCCAGGTCCGTATCGGCCGGAGGCTCAGCTGGCAACGCCTTTCTTGCGGGCGCCGGTGGCAGCACGCCGACGCCCTTTGCGGGCCGGGGCCTTTTCGATGGCCTCGCGTGCCTGCTCCAGGGTGATCTCGGCCGGCTCCACGCCCTTGGGCATGCGGGCGTTTTTCTTGCCGTCGGTGATGTACGGGCCGTAGCGCCCGTTGAGTACCTGGATGCCGGCTTCCGGAAACGCCTTGATGATGCGGTTGGCATCGGCCCGCTTCTTCTCCTCGATCTTGGCCAGCGCTTCCTCCAGCGTGATGCTGTGCAGCTGCTCATCATCGATGGAGACGAACTTGCGCCCGTAGCGGATGTAGGGGCCATAGCGTCCCACGTTGACCTCCACGGGTTCGCCCTCGGGCGTCTCGCCGAGCACCCGGGGCAGTTTGAACAGCTCCAATGCCTCCTCCAGGGTGATGGTGTCCATTTTCTGACCCGGGCGCAGGCCGGCGAAACGGGGCTTCTCCGCGTCGTCTCGGGTGCCGAGCTGCACGAAGGGTCCGTAACGGCCCATGCGCACGCTCACCTTCCGCCCGGTTTTGGGGTCCACGCCCAACTCTCGGGCCTGGACGGCCTCGTCGCGGGTGACGGATTCGGATTTGTTTTCGACCAGTTCCTTGAACGGTGTCCAGAAGGCCTCCAGCACGGGTACCCAGTCTTTTTCACCGCGCGAGATCTGATCCAGGTCGTCCTCCATGCGCGCGGTGAAGTCGTAGTCCACGTACTTGGGGAAATGCTGAGTGAGAAACCGGTTTACCACACGCCCCACGTCGGTGGGGTGAAACCGCCGGTTCTCCAGTTCCGCATATTCACGCTCCTGGAGGGTGGAAATGATGCTGGCGTAGGTGGAGGGCCGGCCGATACCGTACTCCTCCAGGGCCTTGATGAGGCTCGCCTCGGTGTAGCGCGGCGGCGGTTCGGTGAAATGCTGTTCGGCGCGGATGGCCTCCAGCGCCACCGTGTCCCCTTCGGCCATGGTCGGCAGGAAACGTTCGTCGCCGTCGGATTTCTGATCGTCGCGCCCCTCCTGATAGACGCGCATGAAACCCGGCTCGCGCACATGCGATCCGGTGGCGCGGAAGCGGTCCCGGTCCGAGCCGCAGGCCAACTCTACGGCCACCGTGTCCAGCGTGGCGTGAATCATTTGCGAGGCCACGGTGCGCTTCCAGATCAGTTCGTACAGCCGGGCCTGATCGCGGTCGAGGTGGCCCTTGACTTCGTCGGGCGTACGCAGCACCGAGGTGGGCCGGATGGCTTCGTGGGCCTCTTGGGCATTCTTGGCGGCGGTCTTGTAGCGCCGCGGCTTGGGGGGGAGCATCTTCGCCCCGTAGCGGTCCTCGATGAGGGCCCGGATCTCGGTGATGGCCTCGTCGGCCAGGTTCACCGAATCGGTGCGCATGTACGTGATCAGGCCCACGGGGCCGGAGCCCAGGTCCACGCCTTCATAGAGCTGCTGAGCGACGCGCATGGTGCGGCTGGCCGAGAATCCCAGCTTGCGGGCGGCTTCCTGTTGCAGGGTGGAGGTGATGAACGGTGCCGCAGGATTGCGCCGGCGCTGCTTCTTCTCCACGGAACGCACCCGCAGGCGCCCGCCGGCGGCCTGCAGGAGCCGTTCACGCACGGCGCCGGCCCGGGCCTCGTCGGCGATGTCGAATTGCTGGAGCTTCTTGCCCTCCAGCATCACGAGCTTTGCGGTGAAGGGCTGATCGTCCTTACGCGCGTCGGCCTCGATGGTCCAGTATTCCTGGCGCTCGAAGGCCTCGATCTCCTCTTCGCGCTCGACGATCAACCGCAGGGCCGGGCTCTGCACCCGCCCGGCCGACAGCCCCCGGCGGATCTTGCGCCACAGCAGGGGCGAGAGGTTGAACCCCACCAGATAGTCCAGCGCGCGGCGCGCCTGCTGGGCGTTGACCAGCTCGGTGGCGATTTCGCGTGGATGCGCGATGGCCTCCTGGATGGCGCGTTTGGTGATCTCGTGGAACACGACCCGATAGACGGGCTTGCCCTCGAGTGCGCCTTTCTCCCGAAGCAGCTCCAGCAGGTGCCAGGAGATGGCCTCGCCTTCGCGGTCGGGGTCGGTGGCCAGATACAGTGCTTCGGCCTTCCTCAGCGCCCGGGCAATGGCGTTGACGTGCTTCTCGTTGCGTTCGATGGGCTCGTAGCGCATGGCGAAGCCATGCTCGGGGTCCACGGCGCCTTCCTTGGGTACCAGGTCCCGCACGTGGCCGTAGGAGGCCATCACCTCGTACCCCGGGCCGAGGTATTTCTTGATCGTCCGGGCCTTGGCCGGCGATTCCACGATCACCAGGTTCTTGCTCATGGGTGCATGGGTTTGGAAAACGGATTTTGCAGTCGGTGGGCGTCGGCGCTCCGCGGCCCTGGGCCGGACCGGTGGGCCCGAACCAAGGGGCGGGCACCGCCCGCGCCTCGGTCAATGGACGAAGTCCACGTCCTCCAGCACGAGCTGTTCCAGCCACCCGGCCGAGGATTCCTCCTCGGGTAGGTTGTAAAGCACCATCAGGACCAGCCATTTGAGCTGGTCGATGCCGATTTCGGCGGCATCCAGTGCCATGACCCGTTCGATCACCAGCTCACGCAAGGTCGGGTTCAGGATCCCACGCTGTTCGAGGAAGGCCAGGAATCCATAACCTTCCTGGCCGAGCCGGGCCAGCTCCCGCGGATGATAGATTCGGGTGCTATGGGAAGAGGGCTGGGCCAAGGTGTCCAGATTGGAGAAGTCCTCCAGCCAATCGAAGGCCTGTTCGATCTCGCGAGATGGGAAGCCCGCCTCCAGCAGTCGGCCCTGCAGGGCGGCTCGGTCGTCGTCCGGTTCCAGCTCCTCGGCCATATACCGCTCGAACAGGTAGAGGAGGACGTCCACCATGGTTTCTTTCATTGCCTCAGGTCGCGTTCAGTCTGTGGTAGCGGCCATCGCCGGCCATGCCGACCCGGCCCTCGAGCTCCAGTATCAGCAGCATGGAGGAAACGGCCTCGACGGTCAATCCGGTGCGTTGCACGAGTTCGTCCACGGACACCGGATCGTGGCCCATGGCCTCGAGCAGTTCGCGGTGCTCGGGGTCGGTGGGGAGGGAGGACGGGCCTCCCGCGGGCGCCTCGGCTTCGGGCGGGTACAAAGTTGGAGTATCCAGCAAAGGGGCGAGTTCCTCGAGGATGTCCGCCGCCGTCTCCACGAGTTTGGCCCCCTGGCGGATCAGGCGGTGACAGCCCCGGGCCATGGGATTATGGATGGAGCCCGGAATGGCGAATACTTCGCGCCCCTGTTCGGCGGCCAGCCGGGCGGTGATGAGCGCGCCGCTGCGCAGGCCGGCCTCCACCACCAGGGTACCCATCGCCAGTGCACTGATCATGCGGTTGCGACGCGGAAAATGCGCGCGCCGGGGCCCGGTGCCGAGGGGGAACTCGGTGACGACCGCACCCTGGGCGGTGATGGCGTGGGCGAGCGCGCGGTGCCGCGCAGGGTAGACGCGGTCGGGCCCGGTGGCGGTGACGGCGATGGTGGCGCCGCCTCCCTCCAGCGCCCCGCCGTGGGCGGCTGCGTCGATGCCCAGGGCCAGGCCGCTGGTGATGGTGAGGCCGGCGGCGGCGAGTTCGCGGGCGAATTCCCGGGCGTTGGCCTCACCGGCGGGCGTGGGGCTGCGCGAGCCGACCACGGCGAGCTGGGGCATGCGCAGCCACTCCGGGTCGCCGTTCACATACAGGAGCGGGGGCGCTCCGGGAACCTCGCGCAAGCGGGAGGGGTAACGCGGGTCGTCCCAGGTGAGTACGTGGTGGTGCGGGGCGGCATCGAGCCACCGCAGATCGGGATCGGCCAGGGCGGGATCGGCTTGTGCGATGGCGCGGGCGCATTCGGCGGGCAGACCGGCTCGACACAGGGCGTCTTCCCCCGCCTGGAGCACGGCCTGTGGATCGCCGAACGCTTCGACGGCCTTGGCAAAGGTTGCCGGTCCGATGCCGGGGAGGCGCCAGAGAATCAGCCAGTCACGGATTCGTCGCGACAAAGCCTTCCTTGATGGGCAGCTTCGCCCGCATCACTATGGCGTAGCTCACCTGGTCCAGGGCCGCATAGACCAGGATCAGACCGGCACGCTCGGCCGGCAACCGGATCAGGCGGCGCCAGGACTGGCCATGGGGATCGATGACCTGTTCGCTGGCGTTGTAGACGGCCAGCACCGCCCCACGGTCCAGGCCGTCCGTCTTCCCTTTGTCCAACACCACCACCTGCAGGGCGCCCACCTGGCTCAACGCCTCACTGAGCGCCACGACATGGGCCTTCACCTTTTGGCGCGGCGGGTGCGGGAAATAATCGGCGGTGGGCCGGGGCTCCAGTCGCACCAGTCTGTCGCCCGGCAGGGCTTCGGTGGTCGAGAGCCGGAAGTTCAGCGTGGCCGGATCGCCCGAACGGATCACGGTGGCCACACCGACGTGGAGGGTTTTCTCACCCAGGTAGTCGCCGGTGTCTTCCGCGTAAAGCGATCCCTCGGGCCGAATCAGGTGGAATTCAGCGCCCTCTGGGGTGTCCCCGGGCAGCCCCGTCGCGTACAGCGTATCGGTGAAGCCATAGACCAGGCGGTTGTCTTCGCCCCCGACTAGATAGGGCAGTCGCTTGAGTGCCTGGCGGTCCATCACCACAGGCCGCACCAGGAAGGCGATGATGGCGCCGATGGGTACGCGTTCGACTTCCCGTGCAATGGGTTCGACGCGCACGTGGGGCTCCACCTTCACCGTGGGCATGCCCCGCCGGCTCCGGGGTGCGGCGTGTCCGGGGGCGGGGCCCTGGCCCAGGCGCGGACCGCCGGTGACCCGGATCACGGGCCGGCCCGCCTCCTCGGCCAACGTGAGTACGTCTCCCGGATACAGGTGATCCGGGTCCTCGAGCACCGGGTTCGGGCGCCAGACCGCCTCCCACTGCCAGGGATCGCGCAGGAAGCGCGAGGCTACCACCCAGACGGTGTCGCCCGACCGGACCACGTAACGATCCGGCGCGTCGGGGGCGAGCTCGACGACGGTTGCGGTCTCGTTCTCCTGCGTGGCCGCTTCGTCCTCGCGGGGCGGTTGAGTGGTGGTGCAGGCGGTCAGAACCAGCAGGGCGCCCGCCATGCAGACGGCCGCCGCCAGCCGGCGTCCCGCCGCCCAAGGGTGCCTGTGGGACGGGGTCCAGTCGATTGCGGAAGATTCGGGCGACGCCATGTTTCCCCCGGTCGGTTGTCCGTGATGCGCCGCCGTTCGCCCCGGCCGGAACGCGTGGCGCGGGAACCTGCGGCGGGCGCGTCGGTCGTTTGTTGTGTGGGGTCCGCTGCAGCCCTGGCCCTTGGTGGCGCAGGATAGGGTAACGAAGCGGCCGGCACGCTGTAAAATAGGTGCTTACAGCAACGCTGCATCCATCCCGTACCACGGACGAGCCATGGCGATTCTCGACATTCTACATTTCCCCGATCCGCGCCTGCGGCGCCGCGCCGCGCCGGTTGCGCGGGTGGACGATGTGATCCGACGAACGGTAGACGACATGTTCGAGACCATGTACGCGGCGCCGGGTATCGGGCTGGCGGCGGTGCAGGTCAACATCCCCAAGCGGATCATCGTCATCGACGTGTCCGAGGACAAAGACCGTCCCTTGTGCTTGATCAACCCCGAGATCCTGGAGCGCGACGGGGTCGAGGAGATGGACGAGGGCTGCCTGTCGGTGCCGGGGGTCTACGAAAAGGTCCAGCGTGCCGAACGCATCCGGGTCCGGGCCTTGGACCGCGAGGGCGAGCCCTTCGAGCTCGAGGCCGATGGCCTGTTGGCCGTGTGCATCCAGCACGAAATCGATCACCTGGACGGCAAGCTGTTCGTGGACTACCTCTCACCGGTCAAGCGCGAGCGCATCCGCAAGAAGCTGGAGAAACAGCGCCGCCACAAGACGCCGGCGCGGCCCGCGCCGGCCGGCGCCGCCATCTGAGGCGCTTGCGACGTTCCCGTGCTGCGCACCGTCTTCGCCGGAACCCCGGAGTTCGCGGTCCCGGCGCTGCGTGCCGCCTTGGAGGCCACGCGGGTGGTGGCCGTCTACACGCAGCCGGACCGTCCGGCGGGACGGGGCCGGAAATTGCGCCCGAGTCCGGTCAAGCTGGCCGCCCGTGAGGCCGGGATTCCCGTGCGACAGCCACCGCGCCTGCGTGAGGCGGCCGTGATCGACGAGCTCCGGGCGCTTGCCCCGGATCTCATCGTCGTGGCCGCCTATGGCCTGCTCCTGCCGCCCGCGGTGTTGGCGATCCCCCCGCTGGGCTGCATCAACGTGCATGCCTCGCTGCTGCCGCGCTGGCGGGGTGCGGCTCCCATCCAGCGGGCGGTGCTGGCGGGTGACCGGACCAGCGGCATCACCATCATGCGGATGGACGAGGGACTCGACACCGGGGACATCCTTCTCCAGCGCGCGGTGAGGCTCGCGCCGCGCGAGACCGGCGGCAGCTTGCACGACCGCCTGGCCGGGTTGGGTGGAGAGACGCTGGGCGAGGCGTTCGAGCGGTTGGAATCCGGCGGTCTGGAGCCGACACCCCAGGACCCGGTCCGAGCGACCTACGCGCCCAAAATCGACCGAGCCGAAGCGGTGATCGACTGGACCTGCAGTGCCGAGGCCATCGACCGTACCGTGCGCGCCTTCGAGCCCTGGCCGGTGGCGCGCACCCGCTGGCGGGGCAGGGATCTGCGTATCCGGGCGGCCGAACCGATGGCCGGCGGACGACACGCCACCGCGGGCGAGGTCCTGTGGGCCGATCGGCGTGGCATCGTGGTGGCCTGCGGCGAGGGCGCCCTGCGCATCACACGGCTGCAGCTTCCGGGCGGTCGTCCCCTGACGGCGGAGGCGTTTCTCGCCGGGCACCCGGAGATCGCCGTTGCGGCGCTGCCCGACTGAAGCGGCGGCGGGCGCGCTCGACACGCGGCATCCGATGAAACCGCCCGTCGCATCGGTGCGCCGTGACCGCCGTCTGGCGGCGGCGGGGGTGCTGGTGGCCGTGGCCCGCCAAGGGCGCGCCCTGCCCGCGGCGCTGCGCCGGATCCCACCAGACTCTCGGGCCTGGGTCCAGGAGATGAGCTTCGGCGTGCTGCGCTGGTACCCGCGGCTGGAAGCCATGTTGGGCGCGCTGCTGGATCGGCCGTTGCGTGCGCGCGACGCGCGGCTGCATATGTTGTTGCTCCTTGGGCTCTACGAGTTGGAGATGCTGGGGCGCCCCGCCCATGCCGTGGTGGATGCGTCGGTGAACAGCGCCGCACGGGTGGGCCGCCCCTGGGCGCGGGGACTGGTCAACGCCGTGTTGCGCGGCTGGTTGCGCCGGCGCGGGGCGATCCTGCCCGCCTTGGAGGACGACCCCGAGGCGCGCACGGCGCACCCCGCCTGGCTGCTCGAGCGGTTGCGCTCGGCGTGGCCCGAGCATTGGGCACGGATCTGCGCGGCGGACAACGCCCGCCCGCCCATGACCCTGCGCGTGAATCTGTCCCGCATCGGACGCGAGGCCTATCGGGAGCGGCTCGCCGCGGTGGGGTTGGCGGCTCGTCCGGTGCCCGGCGTGGCCAGCGCCCTGGTCCTGGAGCGGCCCTTGGCGGTGGAGCGCCTGCCCGGCTTCGCCGAGGGGCTGGTGAGCGTGCAGGATGCGGCAGCCCAGCTCGCCGCCTTCATCCTTGCGCCCAGGCCCGGCCAGCGGGTGCTGGACGCCTGCGCGGCCCCGGGCGGCAAGACGGGTCACCTGCTGGAATACGCCGCGGGTGTGGAGCTGCTGGCCCTGGATCGAGAGGCCGTGCGCCTGCGGCGGGTGGACGAGACCTTGCGGCGGCTCGGGCTGACGGCGGCCACGCGCGTGGCCGACGCCGGTTCCATCGGACAGTGGTGGGACGGGCGGCCCTTCGATCGCGTGTTGCTGGACGCCCCCTGTTCGGCCACCGGCGTCATCCGTCGCCAGCCGGACGTGAAGCTGCACCGTGCGCCGGAGCAGATCCCCCCCCTGGTCCAGCGCCAGCGGGCGCTGCTGGAGGCCCTGTGGACCGCCGTCGCCCCGGGAGGACGGTTGCTCTACGCCACCTGCTCGTTGTTGCCCGAGGAGAACACGAAGCAGATCGCCGCCTTCCTGCAGGCGCACCCCGAGGCCCGGCTGCGACCTTTCGCCGTGGGGCCAGTGAGGGCCCCGGCGGGTGCTGTGCAGATCCTGCCGGGCGAACACCAAATGGATGGTTTTTACTACGCGCTGTTGGAAAAAAACAACACCTGAGGCCGTTTCGGCGGTATCATGGTCGCCAGGGCCGGCTTCCGGCCCGTGGAATGGAACGCGCCGTGCCGATTTCGATGCGCTACATCGCGGCCCTGGTTCTGTGCGGGCTCGCGCTGCCCGTGTTCGCCGACAAGGCGGCGGTGGAAGGGCTGCGCGTCTATCTGGACGAAGGGCGTTATCGCGTCGACGCCGACGTGCACCTGACGCTCCCCCCCGCTGTGCGCGAGGCGCTGCACAACGGCATCGCCCTGGTGTTCGAGGTCCGTGCGGAGCTCAGGCGCGAAAACATCATGATCCCGGATTCCCTGGTCACCCAGCACCGGCGCAGGTACCGCCTGGAGTACCGGCCGTTGCTGGAGCGCTACGTGGTCACGGAGCTCGGCGGAGCCCGTACGGTGGAGACCCATCTGCGGCTTCGGGACGCGCTGAAGGCCATTGGGAGGATTCGGGGCTGGCCCCTGATCGAAAAACGTCAGCTCGACCGAAGTCACACCTACTACGTGCGGGTGCGCGGTGAATTGCTGCTGACCGAGCTACCCCTGCCGCTACAGCTGCACGCCTACGTCAAGCCGAGTTGGTGGATCGCCACCCCCTGGGCCGAGGTGCCGCTACGCTGATCCGAGCCGTCATGTACCGCTTGCCACTGTTCGCGGGCCTGTTCGTGGTCTTGCTGGTCCTGCTGTTCCTGATGGGGCAGGTCGCGGGCAGCGCCGAGCAGTTCGAGCGGTACTACATCGTGCTGTTGGCGGCCAACGGGGTGTTCCTCGTGGTGCTGGTGCTGGCCATCGGCGCCAACGCGCTGCGGCTGGTGCGCCGCCTGCTCCAGCATGCGCCGGGCTCGCACCTGACGCTGCGCATGACCCTGGCGTTCGTGATTTTCGCCGTGGCCCCGGCGGCGGTGGTCTACGTGTTTTCGCTGCAGATGCTCGAGCGGGGTATCGACAGCTGGTTCGACGTGCAGGTGGAGGCGGCGCTGGACGACGCCCTGGAGCTCAGCCGTGCCTCGCTGGACCTGATCATGCGCGAATACCTGCAGGACACGGTGCGCGCGGCGCGGCGGCTGGAGCGCGTGCCCGACAGCGCCGCGGTCCTGGCGCTCAGCGATCTCATGAAGGAGACCGGCGCCACCGAGCTCACCCTGCTCGGGGCCAACGCCCGAATCATCGCCTCCAGTCGCGACATGGCCGAATCGCTGGTGCCGCGCCTGCCCGGCGAGGCCGTGCTGCGGCTGGTGGCGCAGGGCGAGAGCTACGTGGGGTTGGATCCGACGCCCGAGGGGTCACTGCGGATTCGTGTGGTGCTCCCCGTGGCCCCTTCCACGGTGAACCCGCAGGCGCGCATTCTCCAGGCCTTGTATCCGCTGCCTCAGCGCATCGGGCGGCTCACGGAGCGGGTGCAGGAGGCCGTGGGCCGCTACGACCAACTTTCCTATCTGCGCGGCCCGCTCAAGCAGAGCTTCATGCTGACCCTCTCGTTGGTGTTGCTACTGGCGGTGCTGTTTGCCGCTTGGGCGGCCTTCCAATGGGCGCAGCGCCTGCTGGAACCCATCCGCGAACTGGCCCGGGGCACGCGCGCCGTGGCCGAAGGCGAGTACGATCAACGCCTGTCGGTGCAGCGGCTGGACGACCTGGGGCTGCTGCTGCAGTCCTTCAACGAGATGACCGAGCGCCTGGCCGAGGCACGGGAGGCCGCCAAGACCAGCCAGCGGCTCGTGGAACGTCAGCGTGCCTATCTGGAAACGCTGCTGGAAAATCTCTCCAGCGGTGTGGTGAGTCTGGACCCTCGGGGCCGGCTGCGCACGTTGAACCGTGCCGCGGCGCAGATCCTGGGGGTGGATGCCCCGGAGCGGCTCATCGGGCGCCCGGCCGAGGAACTGCGTGGCGAGGGGGGGGCCTTCGCCTCGTTCATGGACCAGTTGCTGGAGAACCTGCGCGAGGCGGACGAGGAGTGCCACATGCAGCTTACGCTCCAAGGCGAGAAGGGCCGTAAGATCCTGATGTGTCATGGGGTGCGCCTGCCCACTGGAGGGCAGGTGATCGTCTTCGACGATGTCACGGCCCTGATCCAGGCCCAGCGTGATGCCGCCTGGGCGGAGGTGGCGCGACGCCTGGCCCACGAGATCAAGAATCCGCTCACGCCCATCCAGCTCTCCGCCGAACGGCTGCGGCGCAAGCTGCTGGACCGGCTGGACGAGGACGAGGGGCGTATCCTGGACCGGGCGACCCAGACCATCGTGGCCCAGGTCGAGGCCATGAAGGCCATGGTCAATGCCTTCGGGGAGTATGCCCGCCGGCCGCGCGGGAAGGTCCGCGCCGTGGACGTGAACCAGCTGGTGCGCGACGTGGCCGAGCTGTACCGGGCCAATGCGGCCCGCGCGCGGGTGGAGTTGGAACTGGCCCCGGACTTGCCCGCGGTGCAGGCGGACCCGGACCGGCTCCGTCAGGTGCTCCACAATCTGTTCAACAACGCCCTCGAGGCGCTGGGCGAGCGCGACGGCGGGGTGGTTCGCGTACACACCGCCGTGGTGGAGGAGGGCGGGCTGGTGGAAGTGGCGGTGGCCGACAACGGCCCCGGGATTCCGGAGGAGATGCTGGACCGCTTGTTCGAACCTTATGTCACCAGCAAGAGCCGCGGCACGGGGCTGGGCCTGGCGATCGTCAAGAAGATCGTGGAAGAGCATGGCGGCACGGTCTGGGCCGAGAACCTGCCGCAGGGCGGAGCGCGGCTCGTGATCCGCCTGCCGGCCGCCCGCTGACCAAGCCATATTGACTTCGGAGTAGGAACCATGACAGGGAAACACATTCTGGTCGTCGACGATGAACCCGACATCCGGGAGATCGTCAAGGACATCCTGGAGGACGAAGGCTACGAGGTGTCCACCGCCAGCAACGCGGCCGAGGCCCGGGAGCGCCGGCGTCAGCGCAAGCCGGATCTCATCCTGCTCGACATCTGGATGCCGGACCTGGACGGGATCAGCCTGCTCAAGGAGTGGAAACAGGCCGGCGGGCTGCCCGGTCCCGTGGTGATCATGTCGGGCCACGGCACCGTGGAGACGGCGGTGGAGGCGACCCGGCTCGGGGCCTACGACTTCATCGAAAAGCCGCTCACCACCGCCAAGCTCCTGCTCACCGTCAAGCGCGCCCTGGAGGCCGAACAGCTCGCCCGCGAGAACGTGGGGCTGCGCCAGCAGGCGGTGATCGTCTCCGAGCCGGTGGGCTCGAGCCCGGTGATGCAGGCCCTGCGGGACCAGGCCCGCCGGGTGGCGCAGCACGACACCTGGGTGCTGATCACCGGCGAGCCGGGCGCTGGCAAGGAGACGCTGGGCCGGTACATCCACAGCCTGAGCAATCGGCGCGAGGGCCCGTTCGTGGCGGTCAACGCGGCCCTGCTGAGCCGCGAGGACGCGGCCGTGGAGTTGTTCGGCAGCGAGGACGGGGAGACCATCCATTACGGGCTGCTGGAGCAGGCCAACGGCGGGACCCTGTTCCTGGACGAGGTCACGGACATGGACATGCAGGCGCAGGGACGGCTGTTGAGCGCGCTGGAGGGCGAGCGGTTCACGCGCATGGGAGGCAGGGAGCCGGTGGAGGTGGACGTGCGGGTGATCGCCGCCACCCAGGCCGACTTGCGGGCCGAGGTGGAGGCGGGCCGTTTCCGCGACGACTTGTTCCATCGGCTCAACGTCGTCCCACTGCACGTGCCCCCACTGCGCGAGCACGCCGAGGACGTGCCGGAGCTGCTGGCCTTCTACGTGGACTACTACAACACCCACGAGGGGCTGCCCTACCGCCACTTCTCCATCGCGGCCCAGAATCGCCTCCTGCACTACCACTGGCCCGGCAACGTGCTGGAGCTGCGCAACCTGGTGCAGCGCCTGCTGATCCTCGGCACGGAGGAGGAGATCAGCGCGGAGGAGGTGGAGGGGGCGCTGGCACCGCCGCCGCCCTCGGGCGTCCAGCCGCCGGCGCCGCCGGGGACCGAGTCTTGGTTCGAACTGCCCATGCGCGAGGCGCGCGAGGCCTTCGAGCGGGCCTATCTCCAGCACCACCTCCAGAAGGCCCAGGGCAGCGTGACACGGCTGTCCGAACAAGTGGGCATGGAGCGCACGCACCTCTACCGCAAGTTGCGCTCTCTAGGCATCAATCCGAAGGACATGCAGTGAACACGGGTGGGCCGCCGGCATGAAGATCATCATCCTGGGCGCGGGCAGGGTGGGCAGCTCCCTGGCCGAACACCTGGCCCGCGAGGACGTGGGCATCACCGTGGTGGACATGCGGCCCGAGATCCTGCACGAGCTGCAGGACCGGCTCGACATCCGCACCGTGCAAGGCCGGGGTTCGCACCCCAACATCCTGGAACAGGCCGGCGCTGCGGACGCCGACATGATCATCGCCGTGACCAACAGCGACGAGACCAACATGGTCGCCTGCCAGGTGGCCTACACCCTGTTCCATACCCCGCGCAAGATCGCCCGGGTGCGCGCCACCGAATACCTGACCTATCCCAAGCTCTTCATGCAGGAGGCGATGCCCATCGACGAGCTGATCAGCCCGGAGCTGCTCGTCAAGCAGTACATCCAGCGGCTGATCGAGCACCCCGGGGCGCTGCAGGTGCTGGACTTCGCCGATGGCAAGGTGCAGCTGGTGGCCGTGCGCGCCTATTACGGCGGGCCGCTGGTGGGCCATGAGCTGCGCACCCTGGAGGAGCACGTGCCGGGGATCCAGGTTCGCGTGGCGGCCATCTTCCGCAAGGGGCGGGCCATCGTGCCCGACGGGCACACGGTCATCGAACCCGACGACGAGGTGTTCTTCGTGGCCTCGGAGAAGAACATCGAGCGCGTGACCGGGGAGCTGCGCGCCCTGGACAAGCCCTACCGGCGCATCATCCTGGCCGGCGGGGGCAATATCGGGATGCATCTGGCACGGTCCCTGGAGTCGCGGTTCCAGGTCAAGGTCATCGAACGGGATCCACGCCGGGCCAAGTATCTCTCGGAGGTGCTGCAAAAGACCATCGTCCTGGAGGGCGATGCCGCCGACGAGGAGCTGCTGGTGGAGGAGAATGTCGAGTACACGGACGTCTTCTGTGCGCTCACCAACGACGACGAGGCCAACATCCTCTCGGCCATGCTGGCCAAGCGGCTGGGTGCGCGCAAGGTCATGTCCCTGATCAACCGTCCCAGCTACGTGGACCTGGTGGAGAGCAGCCTCGTCGACATCGCCATCTCCCCGCAGCAGGTGACCATCGGCAGGCTGCTCACCCAGGTGCGCCGCGGCGACGTGGTGGCGGTGCACTCGCTGCGCCGTGGGGCCGCCGAGGCCCTGGAGGCCGTGGCCCACGGCGATCGGCACACCTCCAAGGTGGTGGGCCGGCGCGTGGAGGAGATCCCGCTGCCGCCCGGCACCACCATCGACGCGATCGTGCGCGGCGACGAGGTGATCATCGCCCACCACGACACGGTCATCGAACCGAACGATCACGTGATCATGTTCCTCATGGACAAGCGTCACATCGCCGACGTGGAGCGTCTGTTCCAGGTGGGCATCATGTTCATCTGAGCGGACTGGCGGTCCGATGCAGATCCTGGTGATCCAGAAGGTGCTGGGCCTGCTGCTCATGGTCTTCAGCACCACGATGCTGCCGCCCGCGCTGGTGGGGTGGCTCTACGGGGATGGAGCCGTCCGGCCGTTCCTGATCGGTTTCGGGCTCACCCTGGCCACCGGAGTGCTCCTCTGGTTGCCGGTGGCGGTGGTGGACCGCGACCTGCGCCGGCGTGACGGCTTCGTAATCGTGGTGTTGTTCTGGGCGGTGCTGGGGCTGTTCGGCGCGTTGCCCCTATTGCTGGCGCAGACGCCCTCGGTGGAACTGACCGACGCGGCCTTCGAGTCCATCTCGGCGCTCACCACGACCGGGGCCACGGTGCTCGTGGGGCTGGACGAGATGCCGCGTTCCATCCTGTTCTATCGCCAATGGCTGCAGTGGTTGGGGGGCATGGGCATCATCGTGCTCGCGGTGGCCGTGCTCCCCATGCTGGGCGTGGGCGGCATGCAGCTCTATCGTGCCGAGACGCCGGGTCCGGTCAAGGACACCAAGCTCACGCCGCGCATCGCGGAGACGGCCAAGGCCCTGTGGTACATCTATCTCGGGCTCACGGTGGCCTGCGCCGTGGCCTATTGGGCGGCGGGGATGAACGTCTTCGATGCCGTGACCCATGCCTTTTCCACGGTGGCCATCGGCGGCTTCTCCACGCACGACGCCAGCATGGGATATTTCGACAGCGCGCTGATCGAGGCGGTGGCCGTGGCCTTCATGCTGATTTCGGGGATCAATTTCGCCCTGCATTTCACCGCCTGGCACAAACAATCGCTGCGGGCCTACTGGCTGGACGCGGAGGTGCGCACCTACCTGACCGTGCTGTTCCTGGTCTCGGCCGTTGGGGCCGGCTATCTGTACTGGACCGGCACCTTCGAGTCTTTCGGCAGCGCCCTGCACCATGGCATCTTTCAGGCCGTGTCCATCGGAACCACCGCCGGCTTCACCACCGCCGACTACGCCCACTGGCCGGGATTCCTGCCCGTGCTGTTGCTGTTCGTGAGCTTCATCGGCGGTTGCGCCGGCTCCACCGGGGGGGGCATCAAAGTGATCCGCTTCCTGCTCCTGCTCAAGCAGGGGGTGCGGGAGCTGCGCCGGCTGGTGCATCCCAACGCCCACATCGCGGTCAAGATCGGCACCAAGGCCCTGGACAACCGGGTGGTGGATGCAGTGTGGGGGTTTTTCGCCACCTATGTGGCGATCTATGCCGTGCTGCTGCTGATCCTCATGGCCACGGGGCTGGACCAGGTCACGGCCTTCTCCGCGGTGGCCGCCTCCCTCAACAACCTGGGGCCGGGACTCGGCGAGGTGGGGGCCAATTACGCGGGGCTGAGCGATACCGCCAAATGGGTGCTGTGTCTGGCCATGTTGCTGGGGCGGCTGGAGATCTTCACCTTCCTGGTGTTGCTCACCCCGGACTTCTGGCGGCGCTGAACGATGCAGGATCGGCACGCCCACTGGGAAGAGCGTTGGCGGCGGGTGTCGGGCGGGGCGGTCCCCGATCCGGCCCGGGTCCTCGCAGAGAATCTGCACCTGCTGCCTGCTCGCGGCCGGGCTCTGGATCTGGCCTGCGGGCTGGCCGGCAACGCCTTCGCCCTGGCGGCCCACGGGCTGGAGACCCATGCCTGGGACTGGAGCGAGGCCGCCATCGCACGGGTGCGCGGGGCCGTGCAAGGGGGTGCACCGGCGGTGCGCGCCGCGGTGCGCGACGTGGTGGCCCAGCCCCCGGAGCCCGACGCCTTCGACGTGATCGTGGTGGCCCACTTCCTGGACCGGACCCTCATGCCCCGGCTGGAGGCGGCCCTTCGCCCCGGCGGACTGCTCTTCTATCAGACCTTTGTGCGCGAGGCGGTCGGTGAGCGCGGCCCCAGCCGGCCCGAGTACCGGCTGGGACCCAACGAACTGCTGGCGCTGCTGCCGGCGCTGCGGCTGGTGGTGTACCGCGAGGAGGGCCGCATCGGCGATCTTTCGCGGGGGTTCCGGGACGAGGTCCTCTATGTCGGACGGCGTCCCGATTGACCGCCATCTGTGGGGGGTGTGCCTGATTCCAGTCAACCCACGGCTTGTCAGCTCCCCCGCGAACATGTGATTATCGGGCCGCGCCTCGTATACTCAGGGACAAAAGGCGCCGGCAGTTCATCAGGAAAGAAGCGGTTGCTAATATTTCACGTCGTCTCACCCAGGCGTCCCGGCGGGGCCGCCCCGCCATCCCTCCGAACCGCACGGCGCCGCCGCCGGCCGCAAACGTTTCCGGAACAGACGAGCCCACTGGCTGATCAGGAATCGATCTAATGCCCTCAGGAATCGAACCCGTAATGAAACCGAGCATCCAGGTGGATGCGAGCTGCCTCGAACCCATACGCAGGCACCTGGCCTCGCGCATCATCGGCCAGCAGAACCTGGTCGACAGCATCCTCGTGACCCTGCTCAGCGACGGTCACCTGCTCGTCGAGGGGCTGCCCGGATTGGCCAAGACCACCGCCATCAAGGCCATGGCCGAGGCCATCGAGGGGGACTACCATCGGATCCAGTTCACGCCCGATCTGCTCCCCTCCGATCTGGTGGGCACCGACATCTACCGCGAGGACCGGGCCGAATTCGAGTTCCGCCCGGGACCCATCTTCCACAACATCCTGCTGGCCGACGAGGTCAACCGGGCCCCGGCCAAGGTACAGTCGGCGTTGTTGGAGGCCATGGCCGAGCGGCAGGTGACCGTGGGCCAGAAGACCTATCCGCTGCCCCGGCTGTTCATGGTGCTGGCGACCCAGAACCCCATCGAGCAGGAAGGAACCTACCACCTGCCCGAGGCCCAGCTCGACCGATTCCTGATGCACGTCATCGTGGGCTATCCGTCCAAGGAGGAGGAACTGAAGATCCTGGAGCTGGACAGCCGCCAGCAACGCGAGCCGCCCAGCCCGCCGGCCCAGGTGGTCTCCCAGCAGACCCTGTTCGCCGCCCGCGAGGCGGTGGCGGAGGTGTATCTCGACCGGCGACTGCAGCACTACATCGTGGATCTGGTCCACGCCAGCCGCACGCCGGAGCATTTCGACGCCGACCTGGCCCGCTGGTTGCGCTTCGGCGCCTCGCCGCGCGCCACGCTGGCCCTGGCCCGTTGCGCCCGGGCGCGGGCCTGGCTGGAGGGCGAGGACTATGTCTCGCCGGAGCATGTGCAGGCCATGGCCCCGCAGATCCTGCGCCATCGGCTGCTGTTGAGTTTCGAGGGGGAGGCCGAGGGGATCACGGCCGACGACGTGATCGCGCGCCTGATCCAGGTGGTGGCGGTTCCTTGAGCGCGACGTCGACCACGGCCGCGCCGGGCATCCGCCCCCGCCTGGACGATCTGATCGAGCTGCGCCACCAGGCGGTGGCGCTGGGTGTGGCCTCGCGCCATCTGGTGAACACTTCCTTCAGCGGGTTGTATGCCTCGGTCTTCCGGGGCATGGGGCTCGAGTACGAGGAGGCGCGGGAGTATCGTCCGGGCGACGACATCCGGCAGATGGACTGGAAGGTGACCGCGCGCTCGCGCCGCCCGCACGTGAAGGTCTATCGGGAGGAGCGCGAGCGCGAGGTGGTGCTCTGCGTGGACACGGGACCCCACATGCAGTTCGGCACCCGCGGCACGTTCAAGTCGGTGCAGGCGGCCCGGGCCGCGGCCCTGCTCGGCTGGGCCGCCAACCGCAACCACGACCGCGTGGGCGGGCTGGTGCTGGGCACGGGCGGCCGCGAGGGAGTGGCCTACTACCGCCCCACGCGCGGGCGCCGCAGCCTCTGGCGCCTGCTCCACGGGCTGTCGGCCGAACCCGACGCCGAGGGGGGGCGTTACCCGCTGGACCAGGCGCTCAAGATGCTGGACCGCGCCGTGGCCACCGGGTCGGTGATTTTCGTCATCGCGGACTTCAATTTCGATCCCCAGCCCCTAGAGATCCCCCTCGGACGTCTGCGGCAGCGCCATTCGGTGGTACTGATCCCCGTGGACGATCCGCGCGAGCGTGAACTTCCCCCCATGGGGCGTGTCGTATTTCGTGGGCCCCGCGGCGAGAAGATCGAGGTGGACACCGACGACGCCGAGGCCCGCGCCGCCTACGCCGAACGCTGGCGGCGCACCCGCCAAGCCTTGCTCAACATGGCCGGTAGCCTGGGTCTGGCGGTGATTCCCATCGACACCGGCGAAGATGTGCACCGCTCGCTGCAGCGTGGTATGGAGCAGCTCAACCGGATGCATCGCACGCAATGATCCGCAACGTCGAAAGCTACCTCGCCGACATCCGGGACCTCGATCCCATAGGCTGGTGGCCCCCGGCCGTGGGTTGGTGGCTGGCCGCCATGGCCGGTATCGCGTTGGCCGGGCTGCTCTGGTGGTGGATCCGCACGCCCTTCCGCTTCGGCAGTTGGCGCTGGGATGCCCGCCGCCGGCTGCGTAGTCTGAGCCGGCGCTTGCGGGGGCAGCCCGTCAAACAGAGCGCGCAGGAGCTCTCGGAGCTGTTGCGCCGCATCGCCATCGCCCGCTGTGGGCGGCCCGCCTGCGCCGGGCTCACCGGCCGGGCATGGCTCCAATGGTTGAGCGAGCACGACCCCAAGGGTTTCGATTGGGTGGAGGCGGGCCAGATCCTGATCCGCCTCCCCTACGCCCCGGAGGACCCCAATGTGGGAACGAGTCACCTGCGCCGGCTCGTTCGGGCCGCGGAGGCCTGGATCGTGGCCGAACCGGGCGCCTGCGCCCGGCCAGCCGTCGGGGCCGCAAAGACTGGAGAGGACGTTCCGGAGGCCGCCTGATGTTTCGTTTCGCTTGGCCCTGGGCCGTGGCCTTGCTCCCCCTTCCGCTCCTGGTGGCCTGGGCACGTAGCGCGTTTCAGGCCCGACGAAGGGCCCGGGAAGACGTCTCCCGGCCGGCGCTGCTACACCCCCAGGTGGAATGGATCGCCGAGGCCTTCCGCGACGCCAGGCCCGCCGACGATGAAGGCCGCGCGCGCCTGGGCTGGTGGCTGGCGGCCATCTGGGTGCTGTGTGTGCTGGCCCTCATGCGTCCGCAATGGATGGAGGCCCACAGTGAGGCCGTGACCCTCGGCCACGATCTCATGCTGGCCCTGGACACCTCGCGCTCCATGGAGGCCCTCGACTTCACGCGCAACGGGCGGGAAATCACCCGCATGTCGGTGGTCAAGGGGGTGGCGTCCGAGTTCATCGCCGGGCGCCAGGGAGATCGAGTGGGACTCATCGTCTTCGGTGACCGGGCCTATCAGCTCGCGCCGTTCACCCAGGACCTGGACGCGGTGCGCTTTCTGCTCGAGGGCGTCGAGGCGGGCATGGTGGGCGATGCGACCGCCATGGGCGATGCCATCGGGTTGGCCGTGCGCAAACTGAAGGAACGGCCGCCGGGGGCGCGGGTGCTGGTGCTGGTCTCGGACGGCGAGAGCACCGCCGGGCGCCTGCCGCCGCTGCTGGCCGCGCAGCTTGCCGCCCGCGAAGGCATCCGGATCTACACCATCGGCGTGGGTCGCAAGGGGCTGGTGCCCATCGTCGAGAACGGCCAGCGCAAGATGGAGAAGATGGAGGTCGACGAGCAGACCCTGCGCGGGATCGCCATCATCACCGGTGGCGCCTATTTCCCGGCCACCGACACCGAGGCGCTGGAGTCCATCTACCGCAAGATCGACGAGCTGGAGCGCACCGAGGTGCGTACCGGCAAGATCTGGGTGCCGACACCCCTGTACCGCTGGCCGCTGCTCGGGGCGATGGCGCTGTTCCTGGTGCTCGGCTTCTTCCCCGGCCTGGCACGGCGCTTCCGCGTCCGCCATGCCGGATCACCCGGCTTGCGGGAGGCCGCGTCCACCGGTTGAGATCGAAGCCCGCCTGACACCAGCGCGGATGGAGCAAGATCCAGGTTTAGCAGGGTGTTGAAAAACGTCGCGAGAAGCCCGGATGCAAGGCGCGCGCAGCGCGGCGACCGAGACATATCAAGGAGATAGGCGAGGGGGCGAGCAGCGCGCAACGCCGCAGGCGGGTTTCGCAGCAGTTTTTCAACGGCCTGTTACGGAGGCGAGGACCGCGTGAATAATCCAAGGGGCTATCGGTGGTGGGCCGTTTCGCGGCGCGTGACTCCAGCCCCCAGGATGCCGGGAGGGATCCGTGGGGTCGGGCGAGTACCCGGGAACGATACGGGGTGAGGGTTCCATGGCGCGGTGGATTTCCGGAGCTCGGGCATGTGCTTGCCCGATTTCCGGCCCTTCGTCCCCGACCAAACAGAGTGACGTGAACGCATGACCGATTTCCATTTCGCCGAACCCTTCTGGTTCTGGTTGTTGCTGGTGCCGCCGGTGGTGGCGCTGTGGCTGGGCCGCACGGAGGGCGAGGTGGACAACGAGCGGGTGCGGCAGTATGCCGATGCCGGGTTGCTTGCGCATCTACTGGGCCGGGAAGGGCCGCGCAGGGGCGCGAAGTGGCGCCAGTTCGGGCGCTGGAGCGCCGTCTGGGTGCTGCTGGTGGTGGCGCTGGCGGGTCCGCGCTGGGATTATGTGGACGTGCGCTCGGTGCGTACGCGGGCCGACGTGCTGGTGCTGCTGGACATCTCGCGTTCCATGAATACCCGTGACGTGGTCCCGAACCGCCTGATTCAGGCCCGCCACGAGGTGGAAGATCTGCTGGACCATGCCCAGGGGCTGCGGATGGGACTTGTCGCTTTCGCCTCGATTCCGCATGTGCTCGCCCCCATCACCGAGGATCTAGAGTCGGTGCGCTGGATGCTGCCGGCGATCCAGCCGGACATGGTCGATCTGCCCGGCAGCCGACTCAAGGAAGCCCTCAATGTCGCCAGCCGCATGCTGTATCCGGGCAAAGACCAGCAGGACCGGGTGCGGGCGATACTGGTCATCTCCGACGGCGACTTCCACGAAAAGGGACTGGGGGAGGCGGCCGCCGAGCTCGCCGAGGAGGGCATCCATGTCTATACGCTGGGTGTGGGCACCCGCGGAGGCGGCATCGTGGTGGACGCCGGGGGCGCCCCCGTGGTGGACGGTCGCGGCGAGCTCGTTCGCTCTCGGCTGGACGAACGCCAACTGCAGGAGATCGCCAGTGCCGGCGGGGGGCGGTATCTGAGCGCCGAGGCCGGTGACGCCGATACCGAGGCCTTTCTCACCGAGCTCATCACGCAGGCCGGCGGTCAAGAGGAAGGCGAGCAGTGGGCCCGGGTTTGGCTGGAGCGATTCTGGATTCCGCTGGGCGTGGCCATGCTCTTGCTGCTGCCGTGGGTCTCGCGGGCGCGGCTGTTCCGGAGGACGGTGGCGTGAGGAACGGTTCGGGCATGCGGTTTATGGTGCCGGGCTTGCTCCTGCTCGCCGGCTCCGTCACGGCGGGTTGGTTTTCCACGCCGGAGCAAGAGGCGCGCCAGGACTACCTCCAGGGGCGCTACGAACAGGCGGCGGAGCGCTTCCGGGATCCCTACCGCAAGGGAGTGGCGTTGTATCGGGCGGGTCGCTTCGAGGAGGCCGCCCATCAGTTCGAGCGTGTGAACCGTGACGCCGTGCGCCTGGATGCCGTCTACAATCTAGGTAACGCGCGCTTCATGCTTGGGGACTACCAAGGCGCCATCCAGGCCTACAAGCGGGTGCTCGCCGAGCGGCCCGACGACGAGGCGGCGCAACGCAACTTGCTGCTGGCGCGGGCCATGCTCGGAGAGGTCGATGAGAAGACCGTGTTCGAGGAGCTCGAGAAGCAGGCCAGGGAGAAGGCGCGCCGCAAGGAACAGGAGAAGCGGCAAGAACAGGAACAGCAACAACAGCAGCAACAACAGCAACAACAGCAACAGCAGCAACAACAGCAACAGCAGCAACAGCAGCAACAGCAACAACAACAACAACAGCAGCAGCAACAGCAACAGCAACAGCAACAGCAACAGCAACAACAACAGCAGGGTAGCGGTCAGCAACAGGACCAGGAACAGGAGGGACAGTCCTCCGAGGAGCAGTCCGAGGGAGGCGGTTCCTCATCGAAGGACCAGGAGCAGGACGCCTCCGGCGAACGGAAACCGGACGAGTCCCGGCAGGGAGAAGGGAGTCGCCAGCAGGAAGACTCCGAACAGGGTGGCGGCCAGCGGCGGGATCAGCAGAAGGACCAGGGCAAGGGCGACCAGGAGCGGCACGAAGCGGGTGAGGCGGGCGACGAGAAACGCGAGGACTCCGCCGGCGACCAGGGACAAGAATCGCACGAGCCTTCGAGTGAACAAGGGCGCAAGGACAGTCGAGAGGAAGATCAGGCCGGTGGCGACCGGCCCCAGGAAGAGGAAGCCGGCCAGGCGGAGCCGTCCGAGAAGCGCAGCGAGGCCGCCGGCGGGGACGAGGACCGTGAGCGCCGCGAGGAAGGTCGGCGGGCGCAGCAGGAAGAGAACGAGCACAGTGGCGGTGACCGACCGCGGGACCAGGAGGAAGCCGGGCGCGGCCAGCAGGCGCACCGAGAGCCATCTGCGCAACGGGAGGGTGAAGGGAAGGATGAACCCCCCTCCGAACGCGACCGAGGCGGTAGGGGCCTGGAGGATCGCGCCGCGCAGGAGCAGGGCCGCAGCGGCCCGAAGCCGGACCGGCTGACCGAGGCCGCCGTGCGGTTCGATCAGCTGGGTGACGCCGCCGAGCAGGCCCACGGTGGTGCCGCCATGCCGGGGATGGCTCCGCCACGTCCGGCCGATCCAATGAGGTTGCTGGATGCATGGTTGCAGGGCATCGAGGGAGATCCCTCGGTACTCATGCAGAACCGTTTCAAGCTCGATGAATACCGGTTCCGGGCCCAGCACGGCCCGATCATCGAGCCGAGGCCGTGGTGAGGATGGATGGTCATGAAGATCGGATTTGAGCGATGCGTTGGGTTCCTGGCGAGTTGTGCGGCATTGGCGCTCGGCGCGGCCGCGGCACAGGCGGCCAACCGAATCGTGATCGAACGGTGGTGGAGCGTGGACCCGAACACACCGGGCGGTTATTCGGTACGCAGCAGCGTTTACACGACCACGGTGCCGTCCCGCGGCGGCATGCCGTGGGGCGCGCCGGGCAGTACCGGGCAGCAGGTGACCGCAACCCCCGCCGCCGTCTGGCAAGCAGCCCCACAGGTCTGGGGCCGGAGCTTTCCGGGACAGGGATCGGCCCAGGGCTGGAACCGGCAGATGTCGGCCCAGGGCAACGGGCAGCTCGCTGCGCCGGAGGTGGAGGTGAGCCTCGAGCGGCGCGACCCCTACGTCCAGCAGACGCTGCTCATGACCGTGCGGGTGATCAGCGAAGGGAATCTCCAGAGCCTGGAGACGCAGGTCCCGGACAGCGACGGGGTCCTTTGGAAGAAGATCGACGGGCCCATCACCACGGCCGAAACGATTCGTGGCCAGCGCCGGATCGTGAACACCTACCACTACGCGGTGACCCCCCTGATTCCGGGGCGGATCGAGATCGATCCGTTCGGCTTCAAGGGGACCCAACCGGTCACCGACGGCTGGGGGCGCAGCATCACCAACGCCTTCGAGGTGCGCTCCGATGCCCCCATCCTGCTTGACGTCCTGCCCGCGGATGGCTCGGTGCGGCCCTGGCTCCCCGCCGAGGAGCTGGAGATCCGGGCCGGCCTGGATGCCAATGCCAAGGCCCGGGCGGGCCAGCCCCTCACGCTCAAGGTCACGACCACGGCCCTGGGTCTGGAAGGGGAGCGGTTGCCCTCCCTGGAGCGTCGCCTACAGAGCGACGCCTACCGGCTGTATCTGGAGTCGGCACAGGCCAGTACGATGATCGACCGCCTGGGCCGGTCCATCGTGGGCACGCGTGAAGAGGTGTTCACGGTGGTCCCGGAATACGGCGGGACCCTGAAGCTGCCCGAGGTCCAGCTCGCCTGGTGGGACGTGGTGGCGCGCCAACCGCGGGTGGCGACCCTGCCGCAGACGCGTATCTACGTCTCCGGAGACCGCAGGCCGTTGCTCGATGCCTCGGGGCTGCCGCCGTTGTGGATGCCGTTTGCGGTCATCGCCGTCGTGGCGCTGCTCTACTGGGCCCTGCTGGCATTCTCCCGCACGGCCCTGGGTGCGCGGGTGCTGGGGGTGGTGTTCGCACCGTTGCGCCGGATCTCGGCGGGTCTGCGCGAGCGGTGGGCGCGGTTCTGGGGGCGCTGGGCGCCCCGGCGTCTCGGCTACCGGATCCGCCAGCGGGTCGTGGAGCACATCCCCCGTTCGTGGCGTCTGTGGTACTGCACGCGCTGCATCCGGGACGAGCCGGATCCTTCCGAGTGGTGTCAGTTGTTCCGGTTCATGGCGTGCAAGCACCTGGAGATCGACAGCCAGCTCACGCCCGCCGAGCTCATGCGCCGTGTCGCGGAGGCGCACCCCGGCGCCGATCCATACCGGGTCGAGCGCCTGGCGGCCAGCTTGGACCGCGCCATCTACAAGGGCGAGCCCATCGACTTCCCCCGCTGGAAGGGCGAGCTGCGCCGGCAACTGCGGCCCTGGCGTGTGCTTCCCCGGCGGCTGCGCCTGGCCCTGCAGCCCGAACGCCTGCCGGAGCTCAATCCATAGGCGCCGCGCGTCGGCCGTCCCCGGCGCCGGCCGACGCAGCGGGGTCTTCCACGGCCGCGGGCAACCCGGCCGCCATCAGCGGCCGCAGAGCGGTGAGCAGCGACTTGAACAACTGCGGATTGGACCGCTCCTCGCGGGCCAGCAGTTGTTTCGTATGCTCACGCTGGGTGGGGTGGGCGAAGCAGGCCGGACAGTTCTCATGGATCACGGGGAGGCGGTGCTCGGCGGCAAAGGCCGCCATCTGTCGCTCGCGCGCGTAGACCAGTGGCCGGATGACTCGCAGGTCGCCCGCGTCGATGCGGTAATGGGCCTTCATGGTCTGCAGGCGCCCCTCGTGGAAGGCCGACATGAGAAAGCTCTCGGCCAGGTCGTCCAGGTGTTGGGCCAGTGCCAGCACGTTGTAGCCGTGACGCCGCGCCGCGCCGTAGAGAATCCCACGTTTCATGCGCGCGCAGAACGCGCAGAACGAGTCGTTGTGCATTTTCTCCCGCGCCAGGGCCACGATGGGCTCGCTGAGGAGGTGGTGCTCCACCCCCAGCGCGGTCAGATAGGGGGCCAGGGGTGAAGGGTCGAAGTCGGGGCTCTGGGGATCCACGGTGGCCGCCCCCAGCGTGAAGCGCACCGGCGCATGCCGCCGGAAATGTTCCAGCACGTGCAGCAGCGTGAGAGAATCCTTGCCCCCCGACAGCCCCAGCAACACGCGGTCCCCGTCGCGGATCATGCGAAAGTCGGCCAGGGCGCGGCCGACCAGGCGCGTGAGCGAGCGGGGCGGTGTGACGAACCGGTGGGCCATTGCATGATGGTATACCAGTCCCATGCCCGCTTGGACCCGCCTCGTGCAGGTGGGGGGAGCGGAAGGTGATGAGTTGGCAGGACATGACGGCCTTCGACCGGGCCCACGTCTGGCACCCGTACGCTTCCATGACCGATCCGCCGCCGGTGCTGCCGGTGGCCGGGGCCCGGGGCGTGTATCTGGAGCTGGCCGACGGCCGACGGCTCATCGACGGGATGTCCTCGTGGTGGTGCGCCATCCACGGCTACCGCCATCCGGTGCTGGACGCGGCGGTGCGTGAGCAGCTCGAATCCATGGCCCACGTGATGTTCGGTGGCCTGACCCACGAGCCCGCCGTGGCATTGGCGCGGCGGTTGCTGGCGCTCACGCCGCAACCGCTGGAGCGGGTCTTCTTCGCCGACTCGGGTTCCGTGGCGGTGGAGGTGGCCGTCAAGATGGCGATCCAGTATTGGCGGGGTCGCGGTCGGCCGCGGCGCCATCGGCTCCTCACCGTCCGCCACGGTTACCACGGCGACACCCTGGCGGCCATGTCGGTCTGCGATCCGCAGACGGGTATGCACCACCTGTTCCGCGACGTCGTTCCGCGGCAGCTCTTCGCCCCCGCCCCGCGCACCCCGTTCGGCGGGACGTGGGATCCACGGGACATCGCCCCGGTGGCCGCGCTGCTCGAGCGCCACGCGGACGAACTCGCCGCGGTGATCCTGGAGCCGGTGGTGCAGGGGGCCGGAGGGATGCGCTTCTATCATCCGCAATATCTTCGGCGGCTGCGCGCGTTGTGCGACGCCCATGACGTGCTGCTGATTTTCGACGAGATCGCCACGGGGTTCGGGCGTACCGGGCGGTTGTTCGCCATGGAGCACGCCGAGGTGACTCCGGACGTCCTGTGCCTCGGCAAGGCGCTGACGGGCGGCTACCTCACGCTGGCGGCGGTGCTCACCACGGCCGAGGTGGCCGCCGGGGTGTCGGCTGCCGGTTCCGGTTGTCTCATGCACGGGCCCACCTTCATGGCCAATCCGCTGGCCTGCCGGGTGGCCTGCGCCAGCATCGACCTGCTGCTGGGGCGTGATTGGGCGGGCGAAGTCCGACGCATCGAGCGCGGCCTGCGGCGCGGTCTGGCCCCTTGCCGTGCCCTGCGCGCAGTGCGCGATGTGCGCGTGCTGGGGGCGATCGGGGTGGTGGAGCTGCATGAGCCGGTGGACCTGCGCGCGATCACGCCGCGTTTCGTGGCGCGCGGTGTATGGTTGCGCCCGTTCGGTCCCCTGGTGTACACCATGCCGCCCTATGTAATCGGCGAGGCGGAGCTGGCCCGGCTTTGCGGCGCCATCGTGGAAGTGCTGGAGGAAACCGCGTGAAGTTTCTGCCCGAGCTGTTCGAGAACAACCGCCGCTGGGCGGCGGCCATGACCCGCGACGACCCCGATTTCTTCCGACGTCTGGTGGACCAGCAGGCGCCGCGCTATCTCTGGATCGGCTGCGCCGACAGCCGCGTGCCGGCCAACGAGATCGTTGGCCTGCTGCCAGGGGAGTTGTTCGTGCACCGCAACGTGGCCAACCGGGTCGGGCATACGGATTTCAATTGTCTATCGGTCCTCCAGTACGCGGTGGACGTGCTGGGCGTGGAGCACGTGATCGTCTGTGGGCATTACGGGTGCGGTGGGGTGGCCGCGGCGCTGTCGGACGGACGCCACGGCCTGGTGGACAACTGGATCGAACCCATACGCGCCCATTACGCCCGCGTGCGCGACGCATTCCCTCCGGAGGCGACCGAGCGCGAGCGTCTGGACCGGATGTGCGAGCTCAACGTGGTGGAGCAGGTGCGCAACGTCTGCCGCACCACGGTGGTGCGCGACGCCTGGGGGCGGGGCCAGCCGCTCGCGGTGCACGGCTGGATCTATCGGTTGGACAATGGCTTGTTGCACGACCTGGGCGTGACCCGCACCGGAGCGCGGACCGAAGGATGACGCCCCCGCGCAACCGGCAGCCCCCGGATGGGCCGAGCGCACTTGCGTTCGGGAAAAAACCTGAGTAGATTGGTCAACTATTAGAAGATCAGCGAACGATGATTTGCCTGGAGCGCCCCGCCGATGGAAAACCTGGACCGGATCGTCGAGACTTTCGAGTTCTTCGAGGACTGGGAAGACCGCTACCGCTATCTCGAGGAGCTGGGTGAGCGGCTGCCCCCGTTCCCGGAGGCGCTGAAGACCGACGAGCATCTGGTCCACGGCTGCGTGAGCAGGGTCTGGGTGGTTGCCGAGCCCGAGTCGGGCAGCCTGCCGTTGGTATTGCGTTTCCGCGGCGACAGCGATACCCCCATCATCAAGGGCATCCTGGCGATCCTGCTGGCCGTGTACGACGGGACCACCCCGGACGAGGCGCTCGCGCGGGACCCGGATGAACTGTTCCGCAGGCTGGGCATCTACGACCACCTGAGCCCCAACCGGCACGTGGGCGTCTACGCCATGGTGGAGAAGTTTCGCAATCTGGCCCGGGCCTACCGCCAGGCGGCCTGAGCCCCTGGGATCCGCGTGGCCACCGCCTGGCTGCGTTTCTACGAAGAACTCAACGACTTCCTGCCGCCCCGGCGGCGCAAGCGCGACATCGCCTACCCGCTGACCCGCCGGGCCTCGGTCAAGGACGTCATCGAATCGCTGGGCGTGCCGCACACCGAGGTGGACCTGATCCTGGTGGACGGCCGTTCGGTGGGCTTCGATCACATCGTCGGCGACGGCCAGCGCATCAGCGTCTACCCCGTCTTCGAGTCCCTCGACATCTCGCCGGTACAGCGCCTGCGTCCGAAACCCTTGCGCGAACCGCGCTTCGTCTGTGATGCCAACCTCGGCCGCCTGGCCCGTTACCTGCGTCTGCTGGGTTTCGACACGCTTTACCGCAACGACTTCCGCGACCGGGAGGTGGCCGAGCTGTCCGCGCGGCAACGACGCATCCTCCTCACCCGCGACCGGCGGCTGCTGCGCCGGCGTATTCTCACCCATGCCTATTTCGTGCGCGCCGAGGATCCCCGGGAGCAGGCGCGGGAGGTGGTGCGCCGCTTCGACCTGGCGGCCCGTGCGCGGCCCTTCACCCGCTGCGCCCGTTGCAACGGCCTGCTGGAGGACGTGGACAAGGAGCAGATCCTGGACCGGCTCGAGCCCAAAACGCGCCGCTACTACGACCGCTTCCGCCGCTGCCGCGACTGCGCACGCCTCTACTGGCAGGGCAGCCATCACGACCGGGCCGCCGCCCTCGTGCGTCACCTGCTGAGCGAGTCACGGGAGCCCCCTGCGGCCGGTCCATGACCCACGCATCGCCGGCGTCTCCGGCGCGGGCCTGCCGTTGCAACACGCCGCCCCGGCAGGGCTTCAGTACCCCGCCAGTGAGTCTGGGTCCGAGCTGCTGCGGGAGGCGTTCAGGCTGTGTCCATCGGGCGCAGCCGCACCAGGATCCGCCCGCGCACCCGGCCGGCGAGCAGGTCGTCGAAGGCCGCCGGTAGGTCGTGGAGCGCGATTTCCCGGTCGACCACGGTCTCCAGGTCGGCCGGGCGCCAGGGGCCGGCCAGCCGCTCCCAGAGGGCCCGGCGCGCGGCGGCGGGGTAGTTGGCCGAGGTCACGCCCAGCAGGGCGACGCCGCGCAGGATGAAGGGCATGACCGTGGTGTGCAGTTCGTGCCCGCCGGCCAGGCCGATGGCGACCACGTTGCCCCAGGGCCGGGTCTCGGCCAGCAGGGCGCAGAGCACTCCGCCGCCGACATTGTCCAACGCGCCGCCCCAACGCGCCGAGGCCAGCGGGCGGGACGGTGCGGTGGGTGGCGGTAGCACGTCGGCCGCGCCGAGTCCCTGGAGCCATTGGGCATGTTGCGGACGGCGGGTCAGCGCCACCACCTCGAAGCCTTGTCGGACCAGGATCTGCACGGCGAGCGAGCCCACCCCGCCGGTGGCTCCGGTCACGGCGATGGGGCCTTGCGCGGGCCGTTGATGGTTGTCGAGCAGGCGTTGCAGGGCGGCGGCGGCGGTGAATCCGGCGGTGCCGAGAATCATGGCCTGGCGTAGATCGAGCCCCGCCGGCAGCGGGACGACGCAGGTGGCCGGCACGCGCACCCGGCCGGCGTAGCCGCCGTCCAGGGTCTCGCTCAGGCCGCAGCCGGTCACCAGTACGGGATCGCCGGGAGCGAAAGCCGGATCATTGCTGTGCTCGACGTGTCCCGCCACGTCGATGCCGCCGATCAGGGGGCTGCGACGCAGGATGCGGCCGCGTCCGGTGCCGGCCAGGGCGTCCTTGTAGTTCACGGCCGACCAGTGCGCCTCGATGACCACCTCGCCGGGCGTGAGGTCGTCCACAGATACGGATTCGATGCCGGCTCGGTGAGCCGGCTCGGTGTGGATGCGAAAGGCGGGGAAGCGCGCCATTCAGTCGGCCCCGAGGCTGCGGTGGATCTCCAGGGCGCGGCGCCGGGCGGTGTCCAGCTCGGGGTGAACGTAGCAGAAATGCCCCATCTTGCGTCCCGGCCGCGCGGTGCGTTTGCCGTAGAGGTGCAGCTTGGCGCGCGGATCGGCGAACAGCCGTTCCCAATGGGGCGAACCCTCCGCCCACAGGTCGCCCAATAGATTCACCATGGCCACCGGTGACAGGGCCGCGGTGTCGCCGGGTGGCAAGCCGCAGATCATGCGGACCTGTTGCTCGAACTGCGAGGTGATGCACACGTCCAGGGTGTAGTGGCCGCTGTTGTGCGGCCGAGGGGCGATCTCGTTGACCAGGAGCCGGCCTTCGGTGGTGACGAAGAATTCCACGGCGAGCACGCCACAGTATTCCAGGCCGTGGGCGATGAGGGCGGCGGCGCGTCGGGCGCGCGCCGCCAGTTCGGGCGCGATCCGGGCCGGGACCGAGGACAGGAACAGGATACCGTCCCGGTGTTCGTTCTCGGCCACCGGAAAACACTGGATCTCGCCGTCCAGGCCGCGGGCCAGGACCACCGAGATCTCCCGATCCAGGTCCACCCGCCGTTCCAGGACGCAGGGCACGCGGCCCAGGGTCTCGTAGGCGCGCTCCAGGTCCGCGCGGCTGTGCACGGGAAGCTGCCCCTTGCCGTCGTAGCCCATCTCGGCGCGCTTGAGGATCGCGGGCATGGGGATGGCGCGCGCGGCGATGGCCAGGCTCTGCTCGTCCAGGATTTCGGCGTAGGGCACCGTGGCCAGCCCGAGGGCGCAGACCAGGCGCTTTTCGCGGATGCGGTTTTGGGTCATGGACAACGCCTTGGCCGAAGGGCGCACCGGCACGTCCCGGGCCAGCCGCTCCAGTGTGGCCGCGGGGACGTTCTCGAACTCGGTGGTGACCACGGCACAGTCGCGGGCGAGCTGGTCCAGGGCCCAGGGATCCTCGTAGGCGGCGTGCAGGTGCTCGTCGGCGATGCGTCCGGCGGGGCTGTCCGGATCGGGGTCGAGCACGATCACCCGATAGCCCATGGTGCGGGCGGCCACGGTGAACATGCGCCCGAGCTGCCCGCCGCCGAGCATGCCCAGGGTCCGGCCGGGCAAGATCATGCGGAGTCGGGCAGGCGCATGGCGAGCACGCGCTCGCGCTGCTCGCGCCGAAACGCCTCCAGCCGTTCCGCTGGCGTCCCGCCGCCGGCGGCCAGCAAGGCCACCGCGAACAGGCCCGCGTTGGCCGCGCCCGCCTCGCCGATGGCGAAGGTGGCCACCGGCACGCCCTTGGGCATCTGCACGATGGACAGCAGCGAGTCCTGCCCCTTGAGATAGCGGGAGGGAACCGGCACACCCAGCACCGGCAGTGTGGTCATGGCCGCGAGCATCCCGGGCAGGTGTGCGGCGCCGCCGGCGCCGGCGATGATGCAGCGCAGGCCGCGGCCGCGGGCGGTTCGGGCGTAGTCGTAGAGTAGCTCGGGGGTGCGGTGGGCGGAGACCACCCGGGCCTCGTAGGAGACGTCGAAGGCGCGCAGTTGCGCCACGGCGTGTTCCATCACCGGCCAGTCGCTGTCGCTCCCCATGACCACCCCGACCAGCGGGGTCACGGACTGCTCGTTCATGGCCATCCCGTCGTGGGCCGTGAAAACGGCGAATTTTGCGCCATTTGGGTCGTGGGTTAAAGTTCACGCCATGATCCAGGCGCTGCAACCCCTCTACGAAAGCCGGATTCCGGGGCTCGAGCTATTACACCGCGGCAAGGTGCGGGATCTGTACGCGGTGGACGCGCGGCGCATGCTCATGGTGGCCACGGACCGGATCTCGGCCTTCGATGTGGTGCTGCCCACACCCATCCCGGGCAAGGGCGTGATGCTCACGCGCATCTCCAATTTCTGGTTCGGACGCATGACCTCTCTGGTGCCCAATCACCTCACGGGGGTCGATCCGGCCGGCGTGGTTCCCGCCGAGGCGCCCCAGCGTGAGCGGATCGTGGCGCGGGCGGTGGTGGTCCGCCGGTTCCGGCCGCTGCCGGTGGAGGCCATCGTGCGCGGTTATCTCATCGGTTCGGGCTGGAAGGACTACCGGCGCACGGGGGCGGTGTGCGGGCTCCGGCTGCCGGCGGGCCTGCGACTGGCCGACCGGCTGCCCGAGCCCATCTACACGCCCTCCACCAAGGCCGCCGCCGGGGCGCACGACGAGAACATCGACTTCGACGCCACGGTGGGCCTGCTCGGCGGACCCCTGGCCGAGCAGGTGCGCGAGCTCGCCCTGGCGCTGTACCGCGAAGCGGCGGAGTACGCCCTACAGCGGGGCATCATCATCGCCGACACCAAGTTCGAGTTCGGCCTCGACGAGCAGGGACGGGTGGCGCTCATCGACGAACTGCTCACACCCGACTCCTCTCGCTTCTGGCCGGCCGACCGCTGGCGCCCCGGTGAGAACCCGCCGAGCTTCGACAAGCAGTATGTCCGCGACTACTTGGAGACCCTGGACTGGGACAAGCGTCCGCCGGGCCCGGAACTGCCGCCGGAGGTGGTGCGCGAGACCCGGGCCCGCTACCTCCAGGCCCTGGAGATCCTCACCGGCGAGACCTTGTGAGCGGGCCGCCGGCGCCGTGGTTCGGGGTTCGTTCCGGGGGTCGGATACAATGCCGGTCCCATGAACCGGTGAAGGGGGATCGACCATGCCCCGATGGCTGTCCGATCTGGGTCCCTTGCGTTGGATGCTGGCGCTGCTCGTGGCGCTGGTGGTGTTGATGGCCCCGGCGGCCCTCGGCGAGACGCGCCTGGACTGGCCCATGGTGGTGCCCACCGTGGTGGCGCCGGCGGTGGCGCCCATCCTGTTCTTCGTCCTGATGCTGGACGTGCTCATGACGCGGGTGCTGATGTCGAGCGCCGACCCCGCCGGCCGGGCCCGGCTGCGCCGTGCCCTGGTGTTCGATCTGGCCGTGACGGGCGTCCTGGTGCTGGCCTGGGCCCCGTTCTTCCTGCGGTTGACGGGGGTCCTGTGAGCGTGGAGCTGTCGGTGGTGGTGGACGGCGAGCGGGTGTTGCGTTACGACCGCGACCACCCGCTGGATGCACGGCAGCAACGCTCGCTCGCCGAGATGGACCGGCGCATGGACGGCGGGTTCGAGCTGGCGGGCCGGCGGCTGGAGCGGCCGGATCCCGTGGCGCGGGCGCAGTTCGTGGCCACGGCCTTGCTCCAGGCGCTGGACCGCGGCGACGATGCGTTGGCGGCCGCCGGGACGGCCTGGCTGGCCACCCGGTTTCCCGAACTCCAGCAGGTGAGGATCACCCGCCACGCGGGCCGGGATCCCACCATCGAGCTGATCTTCGATCGCCCCTACACGCCCGAGGCGCGCGTTTCCTTCACCCCCGATCCCACCCGCGGAACGGCGGGATGAGCGCTCCGGACGACCGGGTGCTCTGCCGGCCTTTTCGGCGCCGGCGGCCACGGTCCGGCCCGGCGGGTATAATGGTTTCATGAGCCCGATGCATCCGCGGTGGCTGCTGCTCGTGGCACTGGCACTGCTGCCGGTGGCCGGGGCCTTCGCCTCGGTGGTGGGGGTGCGTGTGTTCGACGCCGCCACCGGCGATCCGCTGGCCGGTGCCGCGGTCTGTCTGGGCACGCCGGCCGAGCCGGACCAGTTCGGCGCGCTGCGCACCGATGCCGAGGGCCGCGTGGCGTTCCACGACATCACGCAGACCCCACTCGTGCTCACCGTCTCCCGGCCGGGGTATCGAGGGGTGCGCAAGTCTTTCCCCGCCGCCGCCTATGACCGGGTGTTCCAGGTGCGCCTGGCGCGCGGCGGGCTGGGTCCGCGCTGCGTGGCCCCACGGCGGGCGGGGACCGCGAGTGGCAGTCCCGGCGGGGAGCGCGGGCCGGCCCTGTCCGTGGACATTCTCGGCGGTCCCACCACGGCCACGCCCGAGGTGCAGCTGCGCATCCGCGTCCATGGCAAGGCGACCGAGTACCGGGTGAGCGAGGATCCCGCTTTCCGGGGTTCCTCCTGGTTGCCTTACACGAAGGCGCCGGTGACCTTCCGCCTTTCCCCTACGCCCGGACCGAAGACGCTCTACGTCCAGATCCGGCTCCAGCGCGAGGTCGGCGGCGGCCGGGTGGTGATCGAATCCGAGGTGGTCAAGGTGCCCGTGGTGTACACGGGCTCGTGAGCACATCGGGCGCGCCGGTTCCGGGGCTCGCCGCCGGGACCACGCCTGCCGGGACGAACACGCATCCATCATCGCATCCATCATGAAGCTGCGCACCCAGATCGGTTTGGTCCTGGTGCTGTTCGGCATCGTGCCCCTGCTCGTGGCGTTGGCCATCAACCTGCCGTTCGTGCTCGAGCAGCTGGAGGTGTTCTATCACAAGGCCTATCTCCAGACGCTGCGGGCGGACTTCAGCGATCTGGACCAGCACCTGGCCAGCCGGCGGGAGACGGCGCGCCTGCTGGCCAAGGTCCCGGAGCCCGGCCTGGTCTGGGAGGAGCCTTCCGCCGGCGCGCCGCATCCCCAGATCAGCCTGGAGGAGGCTCGCACGCGCTACGCGGGGTGGATCAACCAGATCCTCTACGACCAGCCCGACATCATCCAGGTCTTGTTCGTGGATGGAAAGGGAGCACCCACGTTCTGGCTGGCCCGCACCGAGGACCATCCCGCCTTGGAGCCCCTGCCGAAGCTCATCGACCAGCCCGAGCGCAAACACCTGATGGCCGGATTGCGGCTGCCGCCCGGCGGCGTCTTCGTCAGTCCGATCATCATCGGCCCCGGCGGCGTGGACGGCGCGGGCCCGGGCACGCGGCTCATGCTGCGCCTGGTCAGTCCCGTGTATCCGCCTCCGGCGGGCGACAGCGCGCCGACGATGCGCAGCCCCCTCGGCGCGGTGGTTCTGTCCATCGACATCGGCGGCCTGGCCCGCATGTACCGGAACACCTATTGGGTCACTTCGGACGGCGCCTATCTGCACGACAGCCTGAAAGCGCGCGGCGGGGAGAACGCATTCGAGGATTTCCCCGGGCTGGAGGCGCTGTTCAAGAAGCGCACGCTGGTCCTCTGGGAGGGGGAGGGGGACGAGCAGGTCATCTGGGTGCCCCTGTTCGCCACCGAGCGGGGCGAGCCCCTGTGGGTCGGCCGCCGGGTGGATGTCACGCCCATCCACCGCGTGCAGCGGGTGATCGCGTTCCGCGTGGCGGTCATCGTGCTGGCGTTGCTGGTGGTGGTCTGGCTGCTGGCGCGTTGGATGGCCGGGCGCCTCGAACGGTTCAGCAACGAGCTGGGCGACGGGCTGCGGCGGGTGTTGGAAGGAGGCGAGGCGGTGCGGTTTCGTTGGCGCGGGCCCGCCGAGCTACGTCGCCTGGCGCGCACCCTCAACCGCCTGGCCCGCGCCCACGCCGAAAACGTGCGCGCCATGCAGGCGCACGCCCGGGAGCTCGAAGAGAGCAACCGTTACAAGAGCGAGTTCTTGGCCAATATCAGCCACGAGCTGCGCACGCCGCTCAACTCCATTCTGTTGCTCTCCAAGCTGCTGGCCGAGGGACACGAGGGACGGTTGTCTCCCGAGCAGCGCCGTCAGGCCGAGGTGATCCACGAGGCCGGCACCGATCTCATGCGCATGATCGACAATGTGCTGGACCTGGCACGTATCGAGGCGCGCCGGTATGGCTTCCACATCGAAGAGGTGTCGCTGCCGGCGCTGCTGGAAGACCTGCGTGAACTGTTCGAGCCACAGTTCCGCGACAAGGGATTGTATCTACGCGTGGAGGTGGCCCCGGACGCACCCACACACATCCGCACCGACGCCGACAAGCTGGCGCAGATCCTGCGCAACTTCCTGGCCAATGCCGTGAAATTCACCCTGCACGGCGGCGTCACGGTGCGGCTGCGACGCAATCCGGGCCCCGAGGCGGCCACGCTGCCCGTGCGCATCGACGTGGTCGACACCGGCATCGGCATTCCGCGGGACAAGCAGGGCTTCATCTTCGAGGCCTTCGAGCAGGCCGACGGCTCGACCAGCCGGCGCTTCGGAGGCACCGGGCTGGGGCTGACCATCAGCCGGGAGCTCTCGCGCCTGCTCGGCGGGCGTATCGAACTGGAGAGCGAGGAGGGTCGGGGATCGACCTTTTCCCTGTTGCTTCCGGAGCAGATGCCCGCCCCCACCGAAGCCCCGCGGGGAGCGGCGCCGGAGCAGGCGCCCGGCCCGGAAACGGCCGCGGCCGACTCCAGGGGTGGGGCCGGCACCGGCCGCCGTTTCGCGGGGCGCCAACTGCTGGTGATCGAGCCGGATCTCGACCGGCTGCTGGCCCTCGGTCCCAGCCTGGAGGCACTCGGGTTCGCGGTGACCGCCGTCGGCGATCTCGACGAGGCGTCCGAGAGCCTGGACGGTTCCGAGGTGTTCGACGTGATCGTGGCCGATATAATGCGTCTGTCAGAGGGTCCGGAGCAGGCCATCCGCCACATTCGCAGCCTGCCGGGCACGGAGGCGGCCCTGCTGCTGGTGATGGCCGCCGCGCCCGATCCGGAGACCGCGGCGCTGTGGCGGCAGGCCGGTGCCGACGTGGTGTTGCCGCCCGAGGCCGGGCCGGGCGAGCTGGAACAACGGCTCGCCGAACTGCTGGAGGTCCGGTAGCGGCGCCGGTGTCCCGCCACTGGCCATGCAACACCCACGATTCACGATCATGAATGCGCGCAGCAGCACATCGGGGCACGGGGCGCGTCGTCCACCGCGGGGAGGTCGGCGCTGAACCATGGCGGGAAACCCCAGGCCCGCCGCGCGCTTCCGGGTGTTGCTGGTCGACGACAACGCCAACAACATCTACGCCCTGCGCTCGCTCATCCACAAGCACCTGCCGCACGTGGAGGTACTGGAGGCCACCTCCGGACGGGAGGCCATCGAGACCGCCCTGGCCCACCCGGACATCGATCTCATCATCCTCGACGTGCAGATGCCGGGCATGGACGGGTTCCAGACGGCCTCCATGCTCAAGCTGCGCAAAAAGACGCGCGACATCCCCATCATCTTCCTGACCGCGGCCTTCAAGACGCAGGAGTTCCAGGAAAAGGGCTA
>Ga0256841_1000414_pt1 | contig 44431 bp, 41 predicted proteins | sample 356308metaG_FD_185971 | JGI IMG/M metagenome (GOLD analysis project Ga0256841, IMG submission 185971) | Hydrothermal vent microbial communities from Mid Atlantic Ridge, Atlantic Ocean - 356-308 | ecosystem: Environmental > Aquatic > Marine > Hydrothermal vents | place: Atlantic Ocean: Mid...
ACACGGCCGCGACCGGCTCGGCGCACGGAATGAAGGCCCCCGGTCAGGCCCTGAACACGACAGACGTGAAAACCCCGCGGTCGGTTTCCCGGCCGCGGGGTCCGGCTTTGGCGGAGAGGGAGGGATTCGAACCCTCGTGGGGCGTGATGCCCCCAACGGATTTCGAGTCCGCGCCGTTATGACCGCTTCGGTACCTCTCCCAAATCCTCCTGAAACACCATGCGAAGGCCCGTCCCGGGCCTACCCCAACGGATTTGACTCGGCCCATCCCTGGGCCTCGCCCCAACGGGCGCGCTACGCGCGTCCCCTCCGGCCTCCTGCCTCCGGGTCGAGTCCGCGCCGTTATGACCGCTTCGGTACCTCTCCAAAACTCTCCTGAAACACCATGCGAAGGCCCGTCCCGGGGTTCATCGGACCGTCTTCACCCCGTTGCCGCGGGCCCGGAATTGTACTCGATTCACCTGCCGGTTTGCAGCGCCCGGGGGGGCGGCCGTGGCGATGCTATACTCGGTGCTCATGGACACCCCTTCCGGGCCGTGTGCGGATGCCCGCGGTTCCCGGCTCGTGGCTCGGGAACCCCTCGGCGCGCCGGTGTTCCTGATGGAAAAAGACATGTCCATTCCTCGCGACGAGTTTCTCCGTTCTCTCGCGGCCGCGTGCGCGGACGACCGCTTCGACGTGTACGAAGACCACGTCGAGATCAAGACCAGGCATGGATTCGGCATCCGCGTACGGCTCCGGTGCCTGCCGCCACGCCGGATCGGCGCCCTTCGTCTGCCGCGGCTTCGCGTGGAATACCTTTTCAGAGGCGCGGCGCCGCAACAGGCTCGGGCGTGGTTCTGCGCCGTGGCGCCCTACTTCCAGCGGGGAGGTGGTTGAACCGATGGACCGGCGGGCCGTCCGCATAGTGGGACCGCCCCCGGTCCATGCGGATGCGCTGGCCCAGACAAGGGAGGTGTTGGCCGGGCTTGCGCCGGGACGTCGATCCGTACTCACGGCCCTGCACCGCATCCAGGATCGTTGGGGTGTACTCCCACGCCCGTGCCTGACGGCCGCAGCACGACTGCTGGAACTGACTCCAGTGGACGTGTGCGAGCCGGCCGCCTTCTACCACGGCTTCCGGGTCGTGGAGGAGATTCCGCAACGCCCCGTGCGCCGCATCCGGGTCTGTACGGGTCTGCCCTGCCTCATGGCCGGTGCGCGCGGCCTTCTGTCCACCGTGCGGACGTCCGCGCCGGACGCCCTGGTCGAGGAGACCGGCTGCCTCGGGCACTGTGACGGGGCGCCTGCGGTTCTGACGGAAGGCCGTGAACTCGCCCCCGCCACGCCGGAGGCAGTGCGGCGCGTTGCGGAGGGAGCCCCGGAACTGCCGGAATACCGTGACCTCGACGCCTATCGGGCCCGTGGGGGTTACGTGCTGCTCGAGGCGCTGCGCCGGGGGGATCCGGGGCGCGAAGCCATACTGAACGCACTGGAGGGAGCCGGGCTGCGCGGCCTCGGGGGCGCGGGTTTTCCCACTGCGGCGAAATGGCGCGCCGTGAAAAGCCAGCCGGGACCTCGCCATGTGGTGGTCAACGCCGACGAGAGCGAACCGGGTGCCTTCAAGGACCGGCACTGCCTGGAACGGGATCCTCACCGGGTACTGGAGGGGGCGTTCATCGCGGCCCGCGTGATCGGGGCCAGGGATGTCCACGTCTACCTGCGTGACGAATACCCGGCGGCGCGGTCCATCCTGAGCAGGGAACTGGCCGCTTTGAACCGGTGGGCCACGGGCCGCCTGCCTCGGGTACATCTGCATCGCGGGGCGGGCGCCTACATCTGTGGGGAGGAGTCGGCCCTGCTGGAATCCATCGAAGGGCGCCGGCCGCTGCCCCGGCTGCGCCCTCCCTACGTGGCGGAACGGGGGTTGCAGGACCAACCCACCCTGGTGCAGAACGTGGAGACCCTGTATCGGGTCACGGGCACACTCGCCGCCCGCTTCGGTCCTGCCGGGATCGCGGACGAACATGCCGCCGGCCGCCGCTTCTTCTGCCTCAGCGGACGGGTGACACGACCCGGCGTGTACGAGGCGCCCCGTGGCGTCTCGCTGCGTACGCTCATCGAGGAGCACGCCGGCGGCATGCCTGCCGGACACACCCTGCGGGCGTTCCTGCCCTGCGGAGCCTCGGGCGGCATCCTGCCTGCGACGCTCGCCGACCAGTCACTCGAGTTCGGTTCCCTGGAAGCCGAGGGCGCGTTCATCGGCTCGGCCTCCGTGATCGTGCTCTCTCAGGCGGACGCCCCGCGAGAAGCGGCCGCCTGGGCGCTGGACTTTCTGGCCCGGGAATCTTGCGGCAAGTGTACGCCCTGCCGCTTAGGCACGCGGCAGGCCCGGAACCAACTGCAGGGCCGCGGCGGGGGTGAAGCCCTGCGCGGCCTGGCGGAGGTGCTGGCCGAAGGTTCCATCTGCGGTCTGGGCCAGTCCGCCGCCAACCCCCTCCGGACCCTGGAGCGGCACTTCGGCGATGGCTGAGACGATCGGATTGTTCGTGGACGAACGCGCCGTGGAGGTCCCGCCGGGCACATTCGTGCTGGAGGCGGTGCGCCGCGCCGGAATCCAGATTCCGCATCTGTGTTGGACCGAGGGCCTGGAACCGGAGGGGAACTGCCGCAGCTGCCTGGTGGAGATCGAGGGAGAGCGCCGGCTGAGCCCGGCCTGCGCGCGGCGGGTCGAACCGGGCATGGTGGTGCGTACCGACACGGCCCGCGCCCGGGCGGTCCGCAACGGTGTCCTACGGCTACTGGCCGCCGCATACACGCCGCTGACGGGCGTGCGCGACGAGTTGGCCGAGGCGCTCGGCCCGGACCAGGAGACGAGGGTTGAAAACGAAACGGCGAACCGGCCGCCTCCGACGGTGGACGCCAGTCACCCGGCGATCACCGTACGCCTGCAGGCATGCATCTTGTGCACGCGCTGTGTGCGCGCCTGCCGCGACGTGCAGGTCAACGAGGTCATCGGCGTGGCGGGACACGGCGCCGGGTCCCGCATCGTCTTCGACCTGGACGTGCCGTTGGGAGAGAGCACCTGTGTCGGATGCGGGGAGTGTGTCCAGGTCTGCCCCACCGGGGCCCTGTCCCCAGCGAACGCACCGGAGGTGGAATCCCCGGTCCGCACGGCGCGCTCGGTGTGCCCTTACTGCGGCGTGGGCTGCCGCATCCGCTGGCACGCGGCCGGGCGGCGGATCGTGCGGGTGGATGGAGACGACGGCCCCGCCAACCGCAAACGCCTGTGTGTGAAAGGCCGTTTCGGTTTCGACTATGTCCATCACCCGGAGCGCCTGACACGTCCCTTGGTCCGCCGCCCGGACGCACCCCGCCAGATCGACGTGGCCCGACTCACGCCGGGGGAGGCACGGGCCTTGTTCAGGGAGACCTCCTGGGAGGAGGCCCTGGAACGTGCGGCCCGCGGATTCCTGCGTATCCGGGAGCGTGACGGCCCGCGCGCCCTGGCCGGATTCGGGTCGGCCAAAGGCACCAACGAGGAGGCCTATCTGGTGCAAAAGCTGGTGCGCACCGGATTCGGCTCCAACAACGTGGACCACTGTACCCGCCTGTGCCATGCCGCCTCGGTCACCGCACTGCTCGAGATGGTGGGCTCCGGGGCGGTGTCCAACCCCGTCCGTGACGTGGCGCAGGCCGATGTGATCCTGGTCATCGGCGCTAACCCGTCCGAGAACCACCCGGTGGCCGCCACCTTCATGAAAAACGCCGTGCGCAACGGGGCCACGCTCATCGTCATGGATCCCCGCCGCACCCCGCTCGCCCGGCACGCGAGATGGTTCCTCCCATTCCGTCCGGACACCGATGTCCTCCTGCTCAACGGCATGCTGCACGCGATCCTCGAAGCGGGGCTCGTGGACGAGCGCTTCGTGGACCGATACACGGAGGGTTTCGAGGCCCTGCGCGCGCACCTGGAGGCGTTCCCCCCGGAGCGGGTGGCACCGGTGTGCGGCATCCGCGCCGACACCATACGGGAGGTCGCGCGGGCCTACGCGAGTGCCGAACGGGCCATGATCTTCTGGGGCATGGGCATCTCCCAGCACATCCATGGAACGGACAACGCCCGGGCACTGATCGACCTGGCGCTGATCACCGGGCAGATCGGTCGCACCGGTACCGGGCTCCACCCCCTGCGTGGCCAGAACAACGTGCAGGGCGCCTCGGACGTGGGCCTGATCCCCATGAGCCTGCCGGGTTACCAGTCGGTGGAAGACGCCCGGGCGAGGGCGCGCTTCGAGGCGGCCTGGAGGTGCCGGATCGACCCGGAACCCGGGCTCACCGTGGTGGAAGTGGCCGAGGCGGCCCGGCGGGGAACGCTGCGGGGGCTGTACGTGCTGGGAGAAAATCCCGCCATGTCCGATCCGGACCTGCGCGCCACCCGTCAGGCGCTGGCCGCTCTGGAACACCTGGTCGTGCAGGATCTGTTTCTCACGGAGACGGCCCTGTTCGCCGACGTGGTGCTACCTGGATCGGCCCTGCCCGAGAAGTGCGGGACCGTCATCAACACCGACCGCATGGTCCAGCGCGTGGACCCGGTGCTCGATCCACCGGGCGATGCGCGGCAGGACTGGTGGATCGTCCAGGCGCTCGCGCACCGCATGGGCCTGGACTGGAACTACCCGGGGCCGGAGTCCGTCTACGAGGAAATCCGCGGACTCTGGCCGGCTCTGGCGGGGATTCCATGGTCCCGCCTGGAGCAGGAACGCTCCGTGACCTGGCCGGCCGCAGACCCCCGCCGCCCCGGCCGGGAGGTGCTCTTCGGTGACGGGTTCCCCACCCCGAGCGGCCGGGCCCGCCTGCGCCCGGCCCGTTTCCACCAGGATCACGAGCTGCCGGATTCGGAGTTTCCGCTCGTGCTGATCACCGGACGCCAGCTCGAACACTGGCACACCGGCGCCATGACCCGACGGGCGCGCGTACTGGACCGCCTCCAACCGGCCCCGGTGGCCTTCGTCCACCCCCGCACGCTGGAGGCCCTGGGAATGGTTCCGGGGGAGCTGGCGACGGTCGAATCGCGAAGGGGACGGCTCCACGTCCCCCTGCATCCGGACCCCGGACTGGAGCCGGGCCAGGTCTTCATGCCTTTCTGTTATCGGGAGGCCGCCGCCAACCTGCTCACCAGCGCCGAACTCGATCCCGAAGCCAAGATCCCGGAATTCAAATTTTGCGCCGTGCGCATGTGCCCGCGTAACGCGGCGTGAGCCACGCAGGGGCCGCCACCCGCACGGGCGTGCCCTTCAGCGCCAGAGGATCCAGCCCAGGGTCGCGGCGGGAATGAGCCATAGCAACGCAACCCACACGATGGTCTCCATAATACCCTCCTGGTCTGACCGGTTCGCTCAGGAGCGGCGCAGGGTGAAGAAGGCGTTTCCATGCCTCTCCACCTACCCCGATACGATAGGACGTGGAGGCGGAGGACACTTGGAACCAGCACACACTTCGCGGTGCTGGTCCCCTAGGCGTCCGTCCGGCCGCTGGAAACCCGAGCCCCGGCATGAGCCCATGCGAGCGGGCCAAGGACAGCCGCTGCGCGCGGTCCGCCTTCCCCGCAGGGTCCAGCCATGACGAGTCTGGACAAAACCGCTCGCAGTGGACCGCGCCAATCCATGAGCCCAGCCCATTCCACATCGGCGCCGCCCCAGCCGCCCGCCCATGCGGACCGCGTCGCACGGTTCATCGAAGACCTGGCCGCCGACGCCCCGGCAGGCTGTTTCAACCCATGGAGCGAAACCTCCCCCGGCGAAGCAGAGGCAGGTGCCGCAGCCCGCCGCGCCCGGTTGCACGCTCATCTCGCCTGTCCCCGCGTGGATCTGATTCTCGTCGGCGAGGCCGCCGGCTATCGGGGCTGCCGCTACAGCGGGATCCCCTTCACATCGGAGCGGCTTCTGCTCGCGGGCAGCGTGCCCCGCCTGCCGCCACTCGAGCAGCGCATCAGCCGACGTCTCCGGCCCTGGACCGAACCTTCGGCCACCGTGGTCTGGGGCGCACTGCACGACCTCGGTGTGGCCGCGACCACGGTCCTCTGGAACGCGGTGCCCTGGCACCCCGAAGGAGCGGGCGGCCCCCACAGCAACCGCAAGCCCACGGCCGCCGAACGCCGGGCCGGACTGCCCTGGCTGGAAGTAATCCTGAGTCTGTATCCGAAAGCTGCCGTCTTCGCCGTGGGGAGCACTGCCGCGCACTCCCTGCAACGGCTGGATGCCGCATTCCAGCGGCTGCGCCACCCCGCCCATGGCGGCGCCACACGCTTCCGACGAGGACTGACCTCGGCCTTGGGAAGGACGTGACGCGAGCGCACGCAGCCGCGGAACGTCACGGCTTCCGGCCCATCTCACGCGCAATCGGAAAGCGGCCACGGCGTAGGCCGTAACCGCTTGATGATCCGGTGGGTTATGGCGCGCCCGGAAGGATTCGAACCTCCGACCACCTGGTTCGTAGCCAGGTACTCTATCCAGCTGAGCTACGGGCGCGGCGGGATAGGGAATTATGCCGAGCACCATGCAAATGTCAAACGGCCCGCAGGTCGCCCGGCCGGTCCACGTCACGCAGCACGCCTGGCACATGGATCGGGATGCGAACCATCTCGCCGGCATGACGCCGCAGAATGGCACGACCGCCCGTCTCGCCGTCGAGCGAGACGAGTTCCGCGCCGCAGCGGGCCGAGAACCCCACCGGGTGGCCACGAACCCCTTTGTGGAATGGAGCCGCCACGGGGGCACCGGCGCGCAACGCGGCCACGATCCGGCTGGTCACCACCGCCGGGACCCACGGCATGTCCGCCGGCAAGATACACCAGCCCGCCGCCCCCCGGCTGGCGCGCACCGCGGCGGCGATGGATGCGCCCATCCCCCGTGAATCGCAAGCCACCACCTGCGCACCGAGCGCGCGCAACACCCTGGCCAACGCCGCGTCGTTCGGGCGCACCACCGCGAGCACCCGATCACACGGCTCCAGGGCCGCCATACTCCATGCCACCAGCGGCCGGCCCCGGTAGCACACGCGCAGCTTCGGCCCACCGAAGCGCCGCGCCCGACCCGCAGCGGGCAGCACCCCGCAAATCTCACCCACCGGCTGTCCCGGATGCCGCGCCACCGGCGTACCCGGCATTGCGCGCCCGCACCAGTCCGGCGGCAATGGCCAAGGCGATCTCGGCCACCCCCCGGGCACCCAGATCGAGCCCGGCCGGCCCGTCCAGGCGGTCGAGCACCGCGGGCGACACGCCCAGGTCCGCCAGACGCCGGCGCCGCACCCGTTGGGTGCGGTGCGAACCCAGCGCGCCCACGTAGAAGGCCGGGCTGCCCAGCGCGTCGGCCAGCGGCTGGTCCTCCACGACCGCCGCGTGCAGCAGCCCCACCACGGCGGTGCGGGTATCTGGGGCATAACGCGGGATCACCGTCCCGGGCCGGTCGTGAATGAACTCGAACCCCACCGGCGCCGGGTCCGGCCGGTACTCGGGGCGCGGATCCCAGACGGTCACCCGGAACTCCAGCGGCACGGCCAGGCTCGCCAAGCGCCGGGACAGTTCGCCGGCGCCGAGGATCAGCAAACGCCAGCGTGGGCCAAAGACCTGGAGCATGTTCTCGCCATCGAAGGCGAACCCGGCATCCTCCCGGCAGGCCTTGTGCAGACTCACCTCCCCGGTGGCGAGACACACCCGGCGCACCATCCGCTCGCCGCGCTCCAAGACAGCCAACAGCGCCCGCAGACCTGCTGCACTGTCCAGCCGCTCCACCACCAGGGTGAGCTGCCCCCCGCACGGAAGATCCACCCCACTTGCCACCACGGCCGGCACCCCCACCGTCCAGGTACGCGGCATGCCGGCGTCGAAGTCGCCGCGCAACACGGCCTGCACCAGCTCGTCCTCGACGCAGCCGCCCGAGACCGAACCCGCCATGCGGCCGTCCGGCGCGACGGCCAACAGCGCCCCCGGCGGGCGAGGCGCCGAGCCCCGGGTCGAGGCTACGGTGAACAATACCACCCATCCCGCCTCCTCGATCCAGGCGGCGGCCTGCGCGAGCACGTCCCAGGCGGAGGGCTCCACCGCCGACACCCTTCTCAGCCGGCCACCCGTATCGGTAGGCTGCGCACCGGCCGCCCCGTCAGGGCAAAGACCGCATTGGCCACCGCGGGGGCCACCGGCGGCACGCCCGGTTCACCGACTCCACCCGGCGGATCGGTGCCGGGCACGATGTGCACTTCGATGCGTGGACATTCGTCCAGGCGCAGCAGGGCAAACGTGTCGAAGTTGCGCTGTTCGACCCGCCCGGCACGAACGGTGATAGCGCCCTTGAGCGTGGCGGTGAGCCCGAACACCACCGCGCTCTCCATCTGCTGGCCGATGAGATCCGGATTCACCGCGATTCCACAATCGACTGCGCAGACCACCCGGTGTACCCGCACCCGCCCGGCGTCGATGGAGACCTCCGCCACCTGCGCCACCACGCTGCCGAACGACTCGGCCACCGCCACGCCGTGGGCCCGGCCCTCAGGCAGCGCATCACCCCAGCCCGCACGCCCGGCGGCCAGCTCCAGCACGCGCCGGTGACGTGGACGATCCCGCAGCAGTTCCAGACGCCGCTCCACGGGATCGGCTCCGGCCTCGGCGATGAGCTCGTCGAGGAAGCACTCCGTCACGTAAGCGTTTTGTGACGCCCCCACCGAGCGCCAAAAGCCCACCGGCACCGGCGCTTCGACCAAGGCGTAGGTGACCCGTAGATTGGGGATGGCGTAGGGCAGATTGGCGGCTCCCTCGACGCTGGTCGGATCGCGCCCGCCGCGCACCCGGTCCGGCGCGACCCTCGCGAGGATGGAGGGGCCGGCGATGTTGTGCTCCCAGGACACGATCCGGCCCTTACCGTCCAACACCCCACGCATCCGATTCAGCGTCGCCGGGCGATAGACATCGTGGGTGAGATCGTCTTCCCGGCTCCAAACGACCTGGACCGGACGACCGGCCTTCATGGAACACTGCACCGCCTCGCGCACGAAATCCTGCTCCGAGCGGCGCCCGAAGCCGCCGCCCAGGAAAGTGGTGTGCACCCGCACTCGCTCGCGCGGCAGGCCCGTGAGCCGCATGGCCGTCTCCTGACTTGCGGTCTGTGCCTGCGTGGGCAGATACAGGTCGCAGCCATCGGCGCGCACGTCGGCGGTGGCGTTCATGGGCTCCATGCACGCGTGGGCCTGATAGGGCACGCGATAGAGGGCCTCCACGAACCGACCCTCCCGCACCGTCCGGTCCACGTCGCCCGTTTCGCGTTCCACCACGCCGCCGTGTGCGAGCCCCTCGGCGAAGTTTCGCTCGATGGCCGCCGAGTCGACTCCGGCATGAGGCCCCGGATCCCAGTGCACACGCAGGGCCTCGCGCCCCTGCGCGGCCGCCCAGAAGTGGTCGGCGAGCACCGCGACTCCCGACTCGATGGGAAACACCGCGCGCACGCCGGGGACCGCACGCGCCGCGCGTGCATCGAAGCCGCGCAGCCGACCACCCAGCGTGGGGCTGCGCGCCACCACCGCCGTCCACATACCGGGCAAACGCACGTCCAGGCCGAAGCGGGCGGAACCATCCACCTTCTGCGGCGTGTCCAGGCGCGGCTGGGAACGCCCGATCAGGCGGAACTCCTCCGGCTCCTTGAGGAATACCGCCTCGGGCACCGGCAGGCGCGCGGCCGCGGCGGCCAGGACACCATAGTCCAGCCGGCGACCCGTGGGCTCGTGGATCACCACGCCCCGGCGGGCGAGACACTCCCCGGCGTCCACCCCCCAACGGGCCGCGGCCGCCTCCACCAGCAGCTCCCTCCCCACCGCCCCCGCCTCACGGGCCACGCGCCAGAAGCCGCGGATGGCGGTGCTGCCGCCGGTCTGCTGGCGCCCCATGAGAGGATTGGCGAAGTCGGGGGCGGCTGGGGCCTGTTTGGCCCGGACCCGGCTCCAATCGGCCTCCAGTTCGTCGGCGATGAGCATCGCGATGCCCGTGAGCACTCCCTGGCCCATCTCGGAGCTGGCCACGCGCAGGTCCACGCGCCCGTCGGGATGCACCGTGAGCCAGGCATTGGGCGAAAAAGCCGCCCGCGTTCCGGATTCCCCTATCCCGGGCGCCCACGGGAAGCCGATGAGCAGCCCGCCGCCCGCAGCCACGCCGACCCGCAGGAAGGCCCGCCGCGTGAGTCGCGCCCGGATCATGACGCTGCCTCCCCGGCCATCAGGCCTGCGGCCCGCCGCACGGCCCGCCGGATACGCGGATAAGTGCCACAACGGCACAGCACCGCGGAAAGCGCCGCATCGATCTGGGCATCGGTGGGTCTGGGATGACGCGCCAACAGGGCGACCGCGGTGAGAATCTGTCCCGACTGACAGTAGCCGCATTGGGGCACCTGCTCGGCGATCCAGGCCCGCTGCACCGGATGCGAGCGATCCGGCGACAGACCCTCGATGGTGAGGATCGAGCGGCCCGAGACCGATGCCAGCGGGGTGAGGCAGCTGCGGACAGGCTCGCCGTCGAGTAATACCGTGCAGACCCCGCAAAGACCGATTCCGCAGCCGTACTTGGTGCCCGTGAATCTCAGCCCGTCGCGGAGCGCCCAGAGCAAGGGCGCCTCGCCGGGTAACGAAACCTCCACCCGACGACCGTTGACCTGCAGCTCCACCATGGCCCCTTCCCCATTGCACCGGCTACAGTGATTCCGTATAGCACACCAGTGGCCGGCGGCAAGCCCGGATCAGCGGGTCTCACGCACACCCAACGGGTCGTCCAGCCTCGTGACGGTCGCGGCTCACCCTCCGCCGCAGCCCAGCGCGGCCGCCGAGGCACGGCAGGCGGCCGGAGCCGGCGCCGCCCCGCACAGGACCCGGTGGTATCCGCACAGATCATGGCTCCCTCCGGGGTTCGTCTCCGCGCCGAAAGCGACGCGCAATGCCCTGGGCACATGGACGTACGTGCGCACGACCGGGCGGCCACCGGAGAGATCCACCACCTCCCGGGGCGGCAGATCGGGTACCGGGTCATGGACGTTGACCACCCGCCACGAATCTCCAACCGCTCCCACATACCACGCGGCGAAGACCGGATCCCCCACCCTGGGGGCGCCGAAGTTGACCATCCGCACCGACAGTCCGGTCCGCTGTGCCAGATCCGCCGCGGCGAGCACGGCCAAGGCGCCGCCAAGGCTGTGTCCGGTGACGGCGATACGCCCATAGACACCGGACGCCAGCAGCCGGTCCACCGCGGCCAGCAGGGGCCCGCGCAGCGCCCCGTAGACCCGCAGAAAACCCTCGTAAGCTCGGCCGGAGACGGGCAACCAGCGCACCGGGGCCTGGGGAAAGTCCAGGTTGGCCAGCCAGTCCTCAACGGTGGATGTGCCGCGCAACGCCACGTGGATCACGTCCTCGCGCACGGCCACGAAACCCATGGGTACCCGTTCATGCCCCCCGTACAGTTCCCCGGTCACCGCCAACGGGGCGAACAGGGTCTCTCGCAGGGCATATTCCGCCGGCGGCGTGAAGGTCCGACCGGCGAGAAAATCGTCCAACTGACGGTAAGCGGCCAGGGCCAGCCGTGCCTCGGCGGCGGCCGCCGCCGGCTCCAACGGCGGCCCCTCCCCGGGGCCAGGTCCGGTCTGCCCGTCGGAACCACCGCAACCGACCAGCACCATGAGCCACACCACGGACAGGAAAAACCCGGCGCCTCGCGGCCGAGGCGGGAAACGAGCGCACATGAAGGAAGCGCCTCCGAGGGGAATCGAGACACCATTTTACCTTCCCGCCGCCGGGAATACCCCGGCGCCCCCTGCGCCGCGCCGAGCTCATACCGGGTGAGAGGTGGAGGGCGCCCGCCTCATCCCCCGGCGGCCGGTTGGGGGTCACCCATGGCTCGTGCCACGCTGGGGTAGACTGCCCACCATGACCGAACCCATCGTCCGCGCCCACGCACTCGCCAAGCATTATGGCGCCCTGGCCGCCGTGGCCGGCATCGACTTCGAGATCGAGCCGGGAATCTGCTTCGGTTTCCTCGGTCCCAACGGCGCAGGCAAGACCACCACCCTGCGCATGTGCATGGGTTTGAGCCCACCCGACGGCGGGCGGCTGGAAATCTTCGGCCTGTCCCTGCCCCGGCACGGAAGACGGGTGCGCGCACGGATGGGCGTGGTGCCGCAGGCCGACAACCTGGATCCGGATTTCACCGTGGAGGAAAACCTGCGGATCTACGGCCGCTATTTCGGCCTGCGCCGCCGCATACTCGACACACGCATCCCTGCCTTGCTCGAATTCGCCGCGCTCGCCGAACGCGCGCACGCCCGCACCGAGGCGCTGTCAGGAGGGATGAAACGCCGACTCACCTTGGCCCGCGCGCTGATCAACGACCCGCAACTCGTGGTCCTGGACGAACCCACCACGGGACTCGACCCACAGGCCCGCCATCTGGTCTGGGCCCGGCTCGAACAACTGCGTGCCCGCGGCACCACCCTGCTGCTCACCACCCACTACATGGAAGAGGCCGAGCGTCTCTGCGACCGCCTGGTCGTGATGGATCATGGTTCCATCCTGGATACCGGTACGCCCCGCGAGCTCGTGAATCGCCACGTGGAACCCGAAGTGGTGGAGATCCGCAACGCACCGGCGCACCTGGAAGGGCACCTCCTGGACGGGGGCTGCCGGATCGAGCGCGTGGGCTCCAGCCTGTACTGCTACACCCGCCGGGCGACCGCGCTGATCGAGCACCTCCGGGATCAACCGGGACTGGTCTTCCTCCACCGGCCCGCAGGCCTCGAAGACGTGTTCCTGCGGCTCACCGGCCGAGAGCTGCGCGACACGTGAACGCCCTGCGTCCACCCCACCCCCGCGCCGCCACCCTGGCCGTGTGGTGGCGCAACCTCAAGGTGTGGCGTCGGCTGCTGGGCCCCGCGTTGGCCATGAACTTCGGCGAACCGGTGCTCTATCTGCTCGGCTTGGGCTATGGGCTGGGCGTCTTCATCCAAGGCATGGGTGGCATGCCCTATCTGACCTTTCTCGCCTCCGGAATCGTGGCCTCATCGGCCATGACCACCGCGAGCTTCGAAGGCATGTACTCGGTGTTCACGCGGATGGTGCCCCAGCGCACCTACGAGGCCATCCTGGCCACACCCGCCGAGGTGGACGACATCGTGGCCGGGGAGATCCTGTGGTGTGCCACCAAGAGCCTCGTCAGCGCCGCCGCCGTGCTCCTGGTGGCCGTCGCCCTGGGGGCGCTGGAACCCCGTCCGGGTCTGCTGGCCGTGCCGGCGGTGGTGCTGTTGACCGGGCTCGCCTTCGCAGGCCCGGCCCTGGTGATCAGCGCGCTGGCCCCCAACTACGACTTCTTCAACTACTACATGGTGCTGGTCCTCACGCCCCTGATGATCCTGAGCGGCGTGTTCTATCCCGTCGAGACCCTGCCGGCGGCCGTGCGCGCCCTCGTGGACTTCCTCCCTCTGGTCCACGCCGTGGACCTCGCCCGCGGGCTGGCCACCGACCAGCCGCTGGACGCCCCCTTGCGTCATGTCACGGTGCTGGGCACCTACGCGCTGGTCGGCGCCTATCTCGCCACCGTGCTGTTCCGCAGACGGCTGATACGGTGAGATCCGGGGCCCGGGATCCCCCCCTCGGGAGTCCTCCTTTTCCATCCGGAGGGCGACCGAAATGGCACGCGGCGGGTATCGCCGGGCGCTGCCCGGCCCGCCAAGACCCCGGCGCTGCCGGGCTAGGCCGTTTCGGGCTCCTCCACGCGCAGGGCCAGAGCCCCGTCCTCGACCGTGACGTGCACCTCGCCACCCTTGGCCAGGCGCCCGAACAGGATGTCCTCGGCCAGGGGCTTTTTGATGTGCTCCTGGATGACGCGGGCCATGGGCCGGGCGCCCATCTTGGGGTCGTAGCCCTCGTCGGCCAGCCAATCGCGCGCCGCTTCGTCCACCCAAAGGTGCACGCCCTTCTCCTCGAGCTGGGCGTTCAACTGGCTGATGAACTTGTCCACCACCTGACCGATGTGCTCACGGTCCAGCGCCCGGAACTGGACGATGGCGTCGAGCCGGTTGCGAAATTCGGGGGTGAAGCTGCGTCGGATCACCTCCATGGCGTCCGAACTGTGGTCCTGCTGAGTGAAGCCCATGCTGCGCCGACTCTGCTCCTCCGCCCCGGCGTTGGTGGTCATCACCAGGATCACGTTGCGGAAGTCCACCTTGCGCCCGTTGGTGTCGGTGAGGGTGCCGTGGTCCATGACCTGCAGGAGCAGGTTGAAGACATCGGGATGGGCCTTTTCGATCTCGTCGAGAAGCAGCACCGCATGCGGGGCCTTGAGCACCGCATCGGTGAGCAACCCGCCCTGGTCGTAGCCCACGTAGCCGGGCGGCGCGCCGATCAGCCGCGAGACCGTGTGCCGCTCCATGTACTCGGACATGTCGAAACGGATGAGCTCGATCCCCATCAACCGGGCGAGCTGACGGGTGACCTCGGTCTTGCCGACACCGGTGGGTCCGGCGAACAGGAAGCTGCCGATGGGTTTCTGCACCTCGCCCAGCCCCGAGCGCGAGAGCTTGATGGCCGTGGTGAGGGTGTCGATGGCCTCGTCCTGGCCGAACACCACCATCTTGAGGTCCCGGTTCAGGGTGCGCAGCATCTCCATGTCCGACTTGGAGACGTTCTTGGGCGGAATGCGGGCCATCTTGGCCACGATGGCCTCCACGTCGCGCACGGTGACCGTCTTCTTGCGCGTGGCGGCCGGTTGCAGGCGGATGCGCGCGCCCGCCTCGTCGATCACGTCGATGGCCTTGTCCGGCAGGTGCCGGTCGTGAAGGAAGCGGTCGGACAGCTCGGCGGCGGCGCGTAGGGCCGGGTTGGTATAGCGCACGCCGTGGTGGGCCTGGAACCGGTCCTTGAGCCCGAGCAGGATCTTGTAGGTCTCCTCGACCGTGGGCTCGGGCACGTCGATCTTTTGGAAGCGCCGGGCCAGGGCCCGGTCCTTCTCGAAGATGCCCCGGTATTCTTGATACGTGGTCGAGCCGATGCAGCGCAGCTCTCCGCTGGCCAGCATGGGTTTGATGAGGTTGGAGGCGTCCATCACGCCCCCCGAGGCCGAGCCCGCGCCGATGATGGTGTGGATCTCGTCGATGAACAGGATGGCGTTGGGGTTCTTCTTGAGTTGGGCGAGCACCCCCTTCAGGCGCTTCTCGAAATCGCCGCGATACTTGGTCCCGGCCACCAGCGCTCCCAGATCCAGCGACCAGATGACGGCATCGGCCAGGATCTCGGGCACCTCTCCGTCGACGATCTTCTTGGCCAGGCCCTCGGCGATGGCGGTCTTGCCCACGCCCGCCTCGCCCACGAACAGGGGGTTGTTCTTGCGCCGCCGGCACAGGATCTGAATGGTGCGCTCGATCTCCAGATCGCGCCCGATCAGGGGGTCGATCTTGCCCTGCCGGGCCAGCTCGTTGAGATTGGTGGCAAAGCTCTCCAGCGGTTTCTTCTGCGGTTCCTTGCCCTCCTGGTTGCCGCTCTCCGAGGAGGAGGGCGCATCCTCGCGTTCGTCGGACACCTTCGAAATCCCGTGGGAGATGTAGTTGACCACGTCCAGGCGCGCCACGTCGTGCTGGCTGAGCAGGTAGACGGCCTGGGAGTCTTGTTCGCCGAAGATGGCCACCAGCACGTTGGCGCCGGTGACCTCTTTCTTGCCCGAAGACTGGACGTGGAACACGGCCCGCTGCAGTACGCGCTGGAAACCCAGGGTGGGCTGGGTGTCGCGCGTGTCCCCCTCGGGCAGGATGGGGGTGTTGGCCTCGATGAACTCCTCGAGCTGGCGGGCCAGCAGGGGGACGTCGGCGCCGCAGGCGCGCAGCACCTCGGCGGCGGTCTCGTTGCGGGTCAAGGCCAGGAGCAGGTGCTCCACGGTCATGAACTCGTGACGCTTCTCGCGGGCCTCGCGGAATGCCTTGTTGAGCGTGAGTTCGAGCTCCTTGTCTAGCATGACGTACCTTCGTTACTGCCGGCTCGGGCCGGGTGTTCCGAAGGGCGTGGCGCGGGCGTCCCCCTCACGCACCCCCCAGCCCTTCAGGCCTCCTCCATCACGCACAGCAGCGGATGGTCGTTGGCACGGGAATACTCGTTGACCTGCGCGACCTTGGTCTCGGCGATGTCCCGGGTATAGATCCCGCAGATCCCCTTCCCCCGAGTGTGCACGTGCAACATGATGCGGGTGGCCTTCTCGCGGCTCATCTGAAAGAACGCCTCCAGCACGTGCACCACGAATTCCATGGGTGTGTAGTCGTCGTTGATGAGCACCACCTTGTACATGGGCGGCGGCTTGAGCTTGGGTTTGGCCTCCTGAACCTGGACGGCATCGTCCATCCCCGGATTCGCAGTCCGTTCGCTCATCGCTCCCCGTATATTCGTCGGTGTTCACGTGACTTCTTCCCCGTTACGGTAAGTTATACCGCACAGGGCAAATGGTGGAAAGAAACCCGGAGCTTGCGCCGGACGACCGGGCGGGTGCGCCCGGACGAAGGCCGGCCCGCAGCCGCGCTCCTTCTCTTTGACCCGCGCAGGACGAAAAGTTTTGAGCCCCGAACACCCCCTCATCCACGTCACGGTGGCCGCCGTCGTCCAAGACGCGGTGAACCGTTTCCTGATGGTGGAGGAACGCATCGATGGACGGCTGGTGCTCAACCAGCCGGCCGGACACCTGGAGGCGGACGAGTCCCTGACGGCGGCCGTGGTGCGCGAGACCCTGGAGGAGACCGGCTGGGAGTTCATCCCCCAGGGGCTGGTCGGGGTCTACCGCTGGGTGAGTCCGGCCGGGGACGTGTATCTGCGGACCGCGTTTTTCGGATCGCCCGGACGACGCGTGCGCGACACCCTCGAGGAAGGGATCGTCGCCGTGCGCTGGATCGGCACCCCCGCCCTGCGCGCCGCCGCGGACCGCCACCGCAGCCCCTTGGTCTGGCGCTGCGTGGCGGACTTCCTGGAAGGCCGGCGCTATCCCTTGGCGCTGCTGACCGACCTGACCAGCGACTGATCCATGCGCGTGGTCGTCGGACTTTCCGGAGGCGTGGATTCGGCCGTGGCCGCCTGGCTCCTGCAACGTCAGGGCCATACCGTGCGCGCGGTGTACATGAAGAACTGGGAGGAGGACGACACCCAAGGACGGTGCAGCGCCGCCGAGGACCTGGAATACGCCGAAGCCGTCTGCGCCCGCCTGGGGGTCGGGTTGGAGCGGGTCAACTTCTCCGACCGCTATTGGGAACGGGTCTTCGAACGATTCCTGGCCGAATACGCCGCCGGCCGCACGCCCAACCCCGATGTCCTGTGCAACAGCGAGATCAAGTTCCGCGCCTTCCTGGAATACGCCCTGGGCCGGGGCGCGGAGGCCGTGGCCACGGGTCACTACGCCCGACGGGAACACACCGCCCGGGGCTGGCGGCTGTACCGGGCGACCGACCCGGACAAGGATCAGACCTATTTTCTGCACCGGCTCGATCAGGCGCAGCTCGCCCGCGCGGTTTTCCCCCTGGCGTCCGTGACCAAGGCACAGGTGCGTGCCATCGCCCGCCGGCTCGGCCTGCCCAACGCCGGCCGCCCCGACTCCACCGGAATCTGTTTCATCGGCGAACGTCGTTTCGACGCCTTCCTGGAGCGCTTCCTGCCGGCCCGGCCGGGCGAGATCGTGGACCTGGACGGCACGGTGCTCGGCCGCCACCGGGGACTCCTGTTCTACACCATCGGGCAACGCAAGGGCCTGGGGCTCGGCGGGCGGCCCGACCGTGGACAAGCACCCTGGTACGTGGCCTACAAGGACATCGCCGGCAACCGGCTGGTGGTGGTGCAGGGCCACGATCACCCCGCCCTGTTCCGGGACCGCCTGGTGGGCGCCGATTTCCATTGGATCGCCGGCGGCCCGCCAGCCCGCCGCTTCACGGCCCAGGCCCGCATCCGCCACCGCCAGCCCCTGCAGCCCTGCCGCGTGGAGGTGGCCGGCGCGGGACGGGTCCGGGTGTGTTTCCAATCACCCCAGCGCGCCGTGGCGGCAGGCCAATACGTGGTGCTCTACAATGGCAGGGAATGCCTCGGCGGGGGGGTCATCGAAACCGACGTGGAACCATCGGGCACCGGATGGAGCATAGCCTCGAAAACCGCGTGATCGGCCTGGCCGGTGCCTATCAGGCCGCCTCGCTGGTCCAGCGAATCGCCTGGGAGGGGCGTTACGCGCCCGGGCCTTTTGCCGCCTCGCTGGGCAGCCTGTTCCAGCTCACCTCCCCTACACCCGAAGCGGTCTACGGGGGACTGGCCGGACTGCGCCTCGGGCTGGAGACGCTCACGGAGGCCTTCACCCGCCCGGCCGAGGATCGCGTGCGCGAGGGCACCCGCTACGTCATCGCGCTGATCCACCTGGAGCGCAGGCTCGAACACGCGCCCCAGAATCAGGCCGCCATCCGCTCCGGCATCGAGCAGACCCAGCCCCTGCTCGCCCACTACGACGTCACCCACGTCAATATCGTGCACCGCCTGGCCGAAATCTATCGCACCGCCGTGAGCAGCCTGGGGCCTCGCATCCTGGTCCGGGGCGAGCCCTCGATCCTTCAGGACGCCGACCAGGCCGCCCGGATCCGGGCCCTGCTGCTCGCGGGGCTGCGGGCGGTGATCCTCTGGCGGCAGGCCAAGGGGCGGCGTTGGCGGTTGATCCTCGAGCGCCGACAAGCCCTGCAGGTCGCCCGCGGCCTGCTCGAGCGCGCCCGCCCCGCGCCCTGAACCTCGTCAACCCGGCCATTGCCGGAGGTATCGGCAGGCCGCCGCGTTTCGTAGAATCCGGGGGACGTCCCAGACACCGCGCAACCCGCGAGGAGGAGTCCCACATGCACAAAACCATGGTATTCGTCATGGGCCTGGCTTCCACCCTGGCCCTGGCCGCCGACGTAGACCCCGTCCGGCTCGCCGCCGAGGCCCGCAGCCAGGTCAAACCATTCATGATGGCATTGAAGGGCGAGCTCCAAAAGGCCATGAAGGCGGGAGGTCCCGTCAACGCCATCTCGGTCTGCAACGAAAAGGCACCGCAGATCGCGGCGCGTCTTTCCCAACGATCCGGTTGGGAGCTGGCGCGCACCTCGCTCAAGGTGCGCAATCCGGACAACGCCCCCGACGCCTGGGAGCGCAAGGTCCTGGAGCGGTTCGAGCAGGAGAAGGCCGCCGGCGCAGACGTGAAGAAACTGGAGTATTACGAGCTCGTCGATCAGGACGGCAAGAAAGTCTTCCGTTACATGAAGGCCATCCCCACCGGCGGCATCTGTCTCGAATGCCACGGCCCACAGCTCAAGCCCGAGGTGGCCGCCCGACTCGACCAACTCTATCCGCACGACCAGGCCCGCGGTTTCGAACCGGGCGACATCCGTGGCGCCTTCACCTTTCTCAAGGTGCTCGACTGAACTTCCCTCGCCTCCGGGCCGGCATCCCGCCGGCCCGAGCCGGTGATGCGCCAAGCGCCGGGACCACCTGCGCCGCCCGGCGTGAAACCGCAGAGTCGGGTGGGGTCAGTCACCCACGTTGGAGCTTCGTGTTCGGGTCTTCCCGGATGGGCGTTCTGCCGGTGACTGTCTGACGTCTGCTCGGGTCCTGGGGCAGGCCGAAGCCGGTGTCCGTCCTATCGCGTGCCCCGGCGGCACCCGCCGGGGCCGGGGTGGGTTCTCGGGTGAACGATCCGGACGCTCAGTGCTTGCCCGGTTCCAGTTTCACCCCTCTGCGCTCCCAATGGATGTAGGCCTGCAGGGCGGTCATGCGCGCATCGTCGGCCGCCAGTGGCTCGCTCTGCAACGGATTCTGGATGCACCAGTTGATCATCCGCCACAGGGGCACCACCTCACCGAGTTGCTTCTGGAACTTGGGGTAGGTCTCGGGGTGCGTGTTGCTGGCGTTCGGGTGGCACTGATCACAGGAAACCGTGTTCTTGGACGGGAAACCACCATGGAAGAGGCGGTCTCCCTCCCGGACCACTTCCATGAACTCCTGGTTCCAGCGCTCCAGATCTTGCTGGGTGAACTCGTCGGCCTGGACCGGGCCGAGCGCCAGCGCCGCCACGCAACCCGCCCGCCACCGATTGGACTTCGAACGTTTCATGAGATGCCTCCCTCGCTCAATAGTGGTTCTGTGGGGGGATCCGCGCGGCCAGCTCCTGATAGCGCGTGTCCACCGGGTGCCCGCGCCTTTCATCGAACACCACCGAGCGGTTGCTGTTGCTCGGCAGGAAGTAATGCACGTCCGCCCGCCCGGTGTGTACGTCGATGAACTGCCAGCCCGTGGCGTCGCGCTCGAAGAACGGGTCGGCGCGGTTCATGGGCACCGTGAGCTTGGGCAGCCGGCTGTCGGCCTGCGCGTAGGAGTTGGGATACGGCCACGGCCAGGCGGTGGCCATGACGGCATAGAAGCTGATGTTGCCGAGCTGGTTGTACTGGATCTGATGCACGTGTCCGTAGATCACGGTGACCTTCTCGAACGGCGCCAGCAGCTTGTGGATCTGTTCGGCGTCTTCGGTCCAGAAGTTCCAACCCTTGTAGATCTTCTGCAGCGGCGAATGGGAGCAGACCACGATGGGTGTGTCGTGGCTCACCTTGGCCAGGTCCCGAGCCAGCCACTTGCGTTGTTCCTCACCCACCATGAACGGTGAGCCGTTGGGGTTGTCCAGCCGCGCCATCTCCTTCATGCGCGCCATCCCGCTGTCCCACTTGCGGTGCATCCATTCCGGGTAGGTGAGAATGCTGTTGAGCACGATGAAGTGCACGCCCTTGTGGTCGAAGGAATACCAGTCGGGGCCGAGCCGCTTGCGCCAGTACTCGCCCAGGTCCACGTAGTAGTCGTGCTCGCCCATGACGTAATGGACCTTGTCGCGCAACCCGCTCATGATCTCCAGCCCATGGTCGATCTCCTCGGGCTTGCCCAGCTGGGCGATGTCTCCACCGTAAATGACGAAATCGGGTCTCGGATCGAGGAGGTTGCACTCGGCCACCGCCCGAATCAGCCCGCGATCCCAGTTGCGAACGAACCGATTGCCCTTGATCTGGGTGATGTGTGAGTCGGAGATGTAGGCGAAGGTGAAGCGCTCCGAATCCTTCGCCCCCCAGGCGAGCTCCACCAGGCTCATGGGCAGCGCGCCGGCCACCGCCGCGCCCAACCCGGTCTTCAGGAAGTTCCTGCGATTCATGACATCCTCCCGCGCATGCTCATCGGTTTTCGGCGATCCGGTCGTATTCCGGGCTGGTGAGTGCCTCGAGAAAGGCCACCAGATCCTTTTTCTCCTGGTCGGAGAGATCCAGGGGCCGGATGCCACCACTCAGGAAGGGTGAGACGGGGTCGTCCTCCCGCAGGCGACCGCCGTTGTTGTAGAAATCCACGACGTCTTCGAGGCTCTCCAGGCTGCCGTCGTGCATATAGGGAAAGGTGACCGCCACGTTGCGCAGCGTGGGGGTCTTGAACGCACCGACCTGCGTGATGTCTTCGGTGACCGCGAATCGACCGAGCTCGGAGGCCTCCGGCTTGGTGAGCACCGTCTTGTCCACGTCGGCCCCCCGCCGCTTGGCGCGGATGAACTCACGGGCCACCTCGAACTCCCTGCCCCGGATCTTCTTGAATCCGACACCGATGTTGTGGAATTTGTTGTCGGTGAACAGGGCCTGGGTCTGTTCGATGACGTGACAGGACACACAGCGCCCCTTGCCCACGAAGACCTCGAAGCCGCGCTTCTGGGCCTCGGTGAGGGCCTCCTCCTCGCCGCCGTAGCGCCAGCGATCGAACGGCGAGTTCCCCGAAAGGATCGTGCGCTCGAAGGCCGCGATGGCCTTGACCACGTGGTCGATGGTGATCTCGCCCGGCTCGACTCCGAACACCGCTTTGAATGCCTTGACGTAATCAGGATCCTTACGGATCACATCGAGCATGGGCTCATGATCGGGCAGTCCACCCTCCACGGGATTGATGAAGGGCTGCCTGGCCTGGCCCTCCAGGTCCGGCTCGCGTCCATCCCAGAACAGGGTCTTCATATAGGCGGCGTTGACCACCGTGGGCGCGTTGCGCGTGCCACGCAGGTTACGGAACCCCTGGGAGACGGGCTTGTGATCCGTAAACGCCTTTTCTCGATCATGGCAGGTGGAACAGGCCACCTTGCCGTCGGCGCTGAAACGTTTGTCGTGAAAGAGTCGATCCCCGAGAGCCACCTTGGCCTCGGTCTGCGGGTTGTCCGCAGGGATGGGTACCGGCGGCAACCCCAGCGGAGGTTCGGCCGCGGTCGGTACAGCCGTCGCCAAGGCCACCACCACCGCCAGCGTTCGCATCGTGCTCATCGTCTCAGCCTCCCGTCCGGATATGGACCTGGTCCAGATTTTTTTCTAAGCAGTTATGACAACGGTCGTTTCTTAGATACACCCAGGTCGCCTCAGGGACCAATTGTTTCTATGCAACGCCGTCATAGCCGCTCGCTATCGGCCCCCTCGGCCCCGCGAAACGGGGGCCGGACTTGCCGTCCGGCCCCCGGTGCACTTCCTGTGCATCTCGAGGTCCCATCCCTTAGCAGGGTGTTGAAAAACGTCGCGAGAAGCCCACCTGCAAGGCGCACGCAGCGCAGCGACCGAGACATATCAAGGCGATAGGCGAGGGAGCGAGCAGCGCGCAACGCCGCAGGCGGGTTTCGCAGCAGTTTTTCAACGGCCTGTTAGTTAGTCCTGGGGATCCAGGAACAGGCTGTAATCGTCCTTGCGCGGCTCCATGGACGCGAACTCGGCCTGCACGTCCTGTGAGGCGGACACGGTTTCGTCCGTGTAGTCCACCGGCCCCTGCCGGATTTCCCAGGGCATGGATTCCCAGCTCGGGCGCTCGATGTGAGCACGGATCTTGTGCACGTCGGCCGCGGTCGCTGTCGCGGCGATGCTCATCCCGATGACGATGCTTGCCATGGATTTCATGATTGACCTCCTCAGAGTGTAGACTTAGTCTCAACTGTTCTGTAACACATTGTGGTTACGCTTATAATTATGGGGTGACAAACCCATGCAGACCAATCGTTTCTGGCAACGGCCGTCATTGATGCGGACTATCGGGGTACCGTCATGAACCTCAACGACTTGCGCTACGTCGTGGCGCTGACCCGCGAGCGGCACTTCGGGCGCGCAGCCGCCGCCTGCCACGTGAGTCAACCCACGCTGAGTGTGGCCATCAAGAAGCTGGAGGATCGGCTCGGGGTGCTTCTATTCGAACGCACCCCGCATGAGGTGCGACTCACCCCCGTGGGGGAGCGCGTGGCACAGGCGGCCCAGCGGGCCATCGAAGCGGCCGATTCCATCCGACATATCGCACAACAAGCCCAGGATCAGCTCGCCGTCCCATTGCGCATCGGCGCCATCTATACGGTAGGGCCCTACCTCTTCCCCGACCTCATCACCAACCTGCGCGAGCTGGCGCCCCGGATGCCCCTGCACGTGGAGGAGAACTTCACCGCCGCACTGGGTGAGAAGCTGCGCAAGGGTGAGCTGGACGTGATCCTGGTGGCGCTGCCTTTCGACGAGCCGGGAATCCTCACACTGCCCCTCTACGAGGAACCGTTCATCGTGCTGCTGCCGAGCGGCCATCCGCTCACCAATCAGGAATTCGTCGGCAACCGAGACCTGCGCGAGGAGACCATTCTGCTGCTCGGTAAGGGGCACTGCCTGCGTGATCAGGTGGTCGCGGCCTGCCCCGAGTGCCGTCCGAGCCCGGACTCCGGGCGCGTGCACGAGATCGAGGGCAGCTCCCTGGAGACCATCCGGCACATGGTGGCCTCGGGAATGGGGCTGTCCGTCTTCCCGTGCACGGCCGCCTGCGTGGATCGCTATTCCCAGCGCCTGTTGGCGATCCGTCGTTTCCGCCCCCCCGCGCCCTCCCGGCGAGTGGCGCTCGCTTGGCGGGCCACATTCCCCCGCCCGAAGGTCATCGACGTACTGCGCGAGGCCATCGCCCGCGCGCCCGCGAGCTGTGTGCGGCCCCTGGTGGGCGCCGGGCCGGCAACCGCAGCTTGACCCTGTCGCCCCTGCTGAGCGTAGTTTGTCGTTTCGGCGGCCGTCTTGGTGCAATATGCGCCGCGGATTCCCCTTTCGTCTGAGCCCCAGGCCCCATGGACCCGGATCGTCCGAATCGCAATGTCGCCGTCCCGCGCCTCGCACGAGTCCGTCTGCTCGCCGCGGCCGCGGCCCTCGGGATCGCCGCGCAAGCGGCTGCCGACACGGAGCCGGTGTTGCGCGTGGCCACCCGCCTGAGTCCGGTGGCGCATCTGCCTTATCCGGACTTCCCGCTCACCCTGGAAGACGCCCTGGTCCGGCGGTTCGCCCGCAGCCTTGGGATGCGCGTCCGCTTCCTCGTGGCCGCCGACGTGGGCGGAGCCCTCGCCATGCTGGGGGAACGGGCGGACATGGCCGTGCCTGGGACGGTCCCTTCGAAGGACCTGCGCGCCACCGCCCTGCCCGGGCCGGCCCATCTCGAAATCCATCCGCGAGCGGTCTATTGCGCGGGACGCAAGCGCCCGACCACCCTTCGGGGGTTGAACCCCGGCCCCCTGCGCGTCGCCACGGGCACCTGGCACGCGGATCTGGCCCGCGAGGCGGGACTCGAACCCGACCTACCCTCCGAGAGCACCGATGTGCCGGCCCGTCTGCGTGACCTGGCCCGCGCGCGCGACGGTTACGCGCTCGGCGACCAGCTCGAATTGCTCCTGCTGCAACGCGTGTTGCCCTGCCTGCGACCGGTGCTCGGCTTCGAGGAAAACGGGGCGCTGCGTTGGTGGTTTCCGGACACGGCCGCCGGACGGACGCTGTCCGACAAGGCCCGACGGTTCTTCGCGGATCTGCGCCTCACCGGGGAACTCGACCAGATCCTCGCCGAGCACCTGGACCATGTCCACGAGTTCGGCCCCGGCGCCGCCACCTTCATGCAACGGGTGCGAGAGCGCCTGGCCCGCTATCTGCCGCTGTTCCGAGAGGGTGCCCGGCGCTTCCGGCTGGACTGGCATTTGCTCGCTGCGGTGGCTTACCAGGAGTCGCACTGGGATCCGGCCGCCGTCTCGCCCACCGGCGTGCGCGGACTCATGATGCTCACCCAGGACACCGCCCAGCAGATGGACCTGGACGACCGAGCGCATCCGGGCAAGAGCCTCAATGCCGGGGCCGCGTATCTCCTCCGGGTCAAGGGCAAGATACCGCGCCGGATTCGGGAACCCGATCGCACCTGGATGGCGCTGGCGGCCTACAACGTGGGTTTCGGCCACCTGGAGGACGCCCGCATCCTGGCCCAGGACGCCGGGCGTTCCCCCGACCGCTGGCTGGACGTGCGGCCCTTTCTCTTCCGCCTGGACGATCCCGGATGCGAGCGTCTCAAACGCGGCTGTTACAAAGGCGGGGAAGGCGCGATCTACGTGCGGCGCATACGCAATTACCTGGAGGCGCTGGTCTGGCTCGACGCCTCGGGATGGCTGTGGGAGATCCCCTCATTGGCGAAGCTGCGCCCGGCCGGCGAAGCCGGGCCGCGGGGTTGACCCGGCCGGATCAGCGCCGCCGCCGGAAAAAGGCCCGCAGCAGTTCGCCGGCCTCCTCCGCCAGCACCCCACCGCGGACCTCGACTCGGTGATTGAGACTGGGGTGCGCGGCCAGATCCAGCACGCTGCCCGCCGCCCCGCTGCGCGGATCCGGGGCGGCATAGACGAGCCGGCGCACCCGCGCATGGACCAACGCCCCCATGCACATCGGGCAGGGCTCCAGCGTGACGTACAGGGTGGTGTCCGGGAGACGGTAGTTGCCCATGGCAAGGGCGGCCGCGCGCAGAGAGACGATCTCGGCATGGGCCGTGGGATCACACACGCCGATGGGCCGGTTCCAGCCCTCGGCCAACAGCGCGTCGCCGCGTACGAGCACCGCACCTACTGGAACCTCGCCCACGGCCTGCGCGCGCCGGGCCAGCCCCAGCGCCCGACGCATCCAGCGCCGTTCGGCCTCACTCCCACTCGATGGTAGCGGGGGGCTTTCCCGAGATGTCATAGGTGACGCGGGCGATGCCGTCGATCTCGTTGATGATGCGCCGGGAGACGTGGTCCAGGAACTCGTAGGGCAGGCGTGCCCAGCGGGCGGTCATGAAATCCACGGTTTCCACCGCCCGCAGCGCCACCACGTAGTCGTAGCGCCGCCCGTCCCCCATCACCCCCACGGAGCGCACGGGCAGGAACACGGCAAAGGCCTGGGAGACCCGGTCGTACAGGTCGTGACGGCGCAGCTCCTCGATGAAGATGTCGTCGGCTCGGCGCAGGAGATCCGCGTACGCCTTCTTCACCTCGCCGAGGATGCGCACACCCAGCCCCGGCCCCGGGAAGGGATGACGGTACACCATCTCCGAGGGAAGGCCCAGCTCCACACCGATGCGCCGCACCTCGTCCTTGAACAGTTCACGCAGGGGCTCGACCAGTTTGAGGCGCATGCGTTCGGGCAACCCGCCCACGTTGTGGTGGGACTTGATGACTTTGGCCTTGCCCGTCTTGGCGCCCGCCGATTCGATCACGTCGGGGTAGATGGTCCCCTGGGCGAGCCAAGGGGCCCGCACCCGGCGGGCCTGCTCCTCGAACACCTCGATGAAGGTGCGCCCGATGATCTTGCGCTTGTCCTCCGGGTCGGTGACCCCGCGCAGCGCCTCCAGGAATCGCGCCTCCGCATCCACGCGCAGCACGCGCACGCCCATGTGGCGGGCGAACGTGGCCATCACCTGATCGCCCTCGTGCAGGCGCAGCAGGCCGTTGTCCACGAACACGCAGGTGAGCCGATCGCCGATGGCCCGGTGCAGGAGGGCGGCCACCACCGACGAGTCCACCCCGCCCGACAGACCCAGCAGCACCTCGTCCGGGCCCACCTGGGCCCGCACACGGGCGATCATGTCCTCGATAATGTTGCCCGGCGTCCACAAGGCCCCGCAGCCGCAGATCTCGTGGACGAACCGCTCGATGATGCGCTGGCCCTGACGGGTGTGGGTCACCTCGGGATGGAACTGCAACCCATACAGGGCACGCGCCTCGTCGGCCATGCCGGCGATGGGCGAGTTGTCCGTGCGGGCGATGACGATGAACCCGGGCGGCGTCTCCGTGACCCGGTCTCCGTGGGACATCCACACGTCCAGCAGCGCCGTGCCGTCGTCCCGGGCGTGATCCTCGATGTCGCGCAGCAGCCGGCTGTGACCATGGACCTCCACCTGGGCATAGCCGTACTCGCGGTGGCTGGCCGGCTCCACCGCGCCGCCGAGCTGGGCGGCCATGGTCTGCATGCCGTAACAGATGCCCAGCACGGGCACTCCCAGCTCGAACACCGCGCGCGGCGCCCTCGGGGCATCGGCCTCCCCTTCGAGCACCGACTCCGGTCCGCCCGACAGGATGATGCCCTTGGGACCGAAATCGCGCACGGCCTGCTCGGAGAGGTCCCAGGGGTGGATCTCGCAGTACACCTGGGCTTCGCGCACCCGTCGGGCGATGAGCTGCGTGTACTGGGAACCGAAATCCAGGATCAAGATCTTGTCGGCGTGAATGTCTTGGCTCATGAGGCTGGCGAACGCGTTGGATACGGCAGGTGGGTAAGGGCCGAAAGCGCGCGGGCACCCTGCATGCCAGGGGGTCCGGCTCGCGCCGGGCCGTCAGTCCATGCGGTAGTTGGGGGCTTCCTTGACGATGGTGACGTCGTGCACATGGCTCTCGCGCACGCCGGCCGTGGAGATCCGCACGAACGCGGGCCGGGTGCGCATGCACTCGATGTCGCGGCAGCCCACGTAGCCCATGCTGGAACGCAGCCCGCCCAGGAGTTGGTGCAGCACGCCCGAAAGCGGTCCCTTGTACGGCACCCGCCCCTCGATTCCCTCGGGCACCAGCTTCTCCACGTCGCCCTCGGCGTGCTCCTGAAAGTAGCGGTCCGAGGACCCCTGCTGCATGGCACCCAGCGAGCCCATGCCCCGGTAGGACTTGTAGGAACGCCCCTGATAGAGTTCCACCTCCCCGGGCGCCTCGCGGGTGCCGGCGAACAGGCTGCCGATCATCACGGTGTGGGCGCCGGCGGCGATGGCCTTGGCGATGTCGCCGGAGAACCGGATCCCGCCGTCGGCGATCAGCGGCACGTCGGTGCCGGCCAGCGCCTCGGCCACCTGTGCGATGGCGCTGATCTGGGGCACGCCCACGCCGGCCACCACGCGGGTGGTGCAGATGGAGCCCGGCCCGATCCCCACCTTGACCGCGTCGGCCCCGGCCTCGCGCAGCGCGCGGGCGGCATCGGCCGTGGCGATGTTGCCCCCCACCACGTCCACCCCGGGATAGTGCTGCTTGACCCAGGCCACCCGATCCAGCACGCCACGGGAATGGCCGTGGGCCGTGTCCACCACGATCACGTCCACTCCCGCCTCCACGAGGGCGGCCACGCGCTCCTCGGTGCCCACGCCGGTGCCCACCGCGGCCCCTACGCGCAGGCGCCCCAGGGCGTCTTTGCTGGCCAGGGGAAAGTCGCGGGCCTTCTGAATGTCTTTGACCGTGATCATGCCGCGCAGCTCGAAGTCGTCGTTGACCACCAGCACCTTCTCGATCCGATGCTTGTGCAACAGGCGCACCACCTCCTCGCGGTCGGCCCCCTCCTTCACGGTCACCAGCCGCTCCCTGGGCGTCATGACGGCGGAGACCGGCTCGTCCAAACGGGTCTCGAAACGCAGGTCGCGGGCGGTGACGATCCCCACAAGCGCCTTGCCGCGCACCACCGGTACCCCGGAGATATTGTTGGCCCGGGTGATTTCGAGTACCTGCCGGATGCTGGTCTCCGGCGCCACGGTGATGGGTTCGGTGATGACCCCGCTCTCGAACTTCTTGACCCGACGCACCTCGGCGGCCTGCTGCTCGGGGGTGAGGTTCTTGTGGATGATGCCGATCCCGCCCTCCTGGGCGATGGCGATGGCCAGGCGCGCCTCGGTCACGGTGTCCATGGCCGCAGAGACCAGGGGCAGACTCAGACGGATCCGCCGCGTCAGGCGCGTGCCGAGATCCACCTCGCGCGGCAGCACTTCGGAGTAGGCCGGCACCAGCAGCACGTCGTCGAACGTGAGGGCTTCTTCCAGGATGCGCATGGGTTCGTTCACCGGACTCTCGGCAGGGAAGGCCGGACATTATACTCGGGGCTTAGGGCTTGTCCCGGCATGCCACGCGTCCGTGGATCCACGTACCGGGTTTGACCCCATCGGCAAAAAGGGGTATGCATAGTGCCGCTTCGACAAGGAACCTTTCCGATCCCACCAGGAGGAGTCCATGAAAATCAAAACTCGTCTCGTCGCCACCGTCTCCGCCCTCGCCCTGGCGCTCGCCATGTCGGCCGCCTTCGCCAAGGCCGACAAGGCCACCTACATGAAGACCTTCGCAGAGGCCAAGATGTGGCAGAAGAAGGCCGCCTCGGTGGGTGGCGAGTGGCGCGACATCGGCAAGTTCCTCAAACAGGCCGAGGCGGCCGCCAAGAAAGGCGACTACGACACCGCCGTCAAACTCGCCGCCAAGGCCCGATTCCAGGGGGAGATGGGTTACAAACAGGCCCTGGAGCAGAAAAACGCCGGACCGCGTTTCTGATCCCGATCCCGCCCATGGAAATCCCGGGAGCCGGGGCCCCGCGCCCCGGCTCCTTTGCGTCCGGCCCTTGGTCATGACCGATCGGCCCGAACGGGACGTCTACACGGTCAGCCGCCTCAATCGCGAGGTCGCCGAAGTCCTGTGGGAGACCTTCCCCCTGCTCTGGGTGGAGGGGGAGATCTCCAATCTCGCCCGTCCGCGGTCCGGGCACCTGTACTTCACCCTCAAGGACGAACAGGCCCAGGTGCGCTGCGCCATGTTCCGTAGCCGCAACCGGCTGCTGGACTTCACTCCGGCCGAGGGCATGCACGTGCTGATGCGGGCCCGCGTCGGACTCTATGAGGCGCGCGGCGACTTCCAGCTCACCGTCGAGCACATGGAAGAGGCGGGCCACGGGGCCCTGTTCCGGGAATTCGAGCGCCTCAAGCGCCGGCTGGCTGCCGAGGGCCTGTTCGAGGAGGCCGCCAAAAAGCCGTTACCGCCTTTCCCCGAGACCATCGGGATCATCACCTCCCCCAGCGGTGCCGCGGTGCGCGACATCCTGAAGGTGCTGAGGCGGCGCTGGCCCCGCGCCACGATCCTCGTCTACGCGGCCAGCGTCCAGGGCGACCAGGCACCGGCCGAACTGCGCGCGGCGCTGTCCCGGGCCGAGCAGGACGGCCGCTGTGACGTGCTCATCCTGGCCCGTGGCGGAGGCGCCATCGAGGACCTGTGGGCCTTCAACGACGAGACCCTGGCGCGTGCCATCCATGCGGCGGACACCCCCATCGTGACGGGTATCGGACACGAGATCGATTTCACCATCGCCGATTTCGTGGCCGACCGGCGCGCACCGACGCCCTCGGCCGCCGCCGAACTGGTGGCGCCCGACCGTGAAGCGCTACGGATCCACATCCAACGCCTCGCCCAGCGCTTGATCCAGGGCTCGACCCAGCGGCTGCGCGCGCAGCGCCGCCAGCTCGACGCCCTGCAGGCCCGCCTGGCGGCACATCATCCGCGGCGTCGCCTCGAGGAACAGGCCCGCCGGCTGGACGACCTGGAGCGCCGCCTGACCGGCGCCATGGCCCACCGCATGCGGGGGCACCACCACCGCATCGACACCCTGCGCGCCCGGCTCCTCGCGTACTCGCCTCGACTGCGCCTGCAACAGCAACGCGGCCGGTTGGAGCGGGCGCATACCGGGTTGCGTCATGCCATCCTGGCCCGTCTGGGCCACGAGCGGGCCCGGCTGGAACGGCTCCAGGCCACCCTGCGCGCCGTGAGTCCGCAGGCCACGCTGGAGCGCGGCTACGCCATCGTGACCGCGGCCGACACCGGCAAGATCGTGCGTGGCCACGAGGACCTGCGAGGCGACCGCGTGGACATCCGCCTGGCCCGCGAACACCTGCATGCCCGCGTGGATGGTTGGGAGCCCGCCGGCTCCCGGCAATCGGGATCGACCCATGGACGCGGGCACCAGAGCTCCCCCGGAGAGCCGGTTTCCGGAACCGGGCCCAATGAGCAAACCGACGGTTGAACGTCGAACGGCGCAGACCCCGGCGGCGTGCCGCGTGGGCACGAACCATCCGTCACCCACCGGTTTCCGGGTCGGCGGCTCGAACCATGGAGCAAGCGCGAACCTCGGATTCCATGCTTCGTTCGCCCCAGCCGGATGATCGCCTCCCATCATGAGAAACTCCGGTGCACCGCCCTGGTGGAAACCCCTGACCGTGGGGCTGGTGGCCGGCTTCGGTGGGGGACTGGCGAGTCTGGGGGGAGGGACCTTGGTGATCCCGCTGCTCAGCGAGTGGCTTGGGCTGGATCGCCACCGGGCCCGCGGCACCGCCATGGTGCTGGCCGGGGTCACCTCGCTGGCCGGGGCCCTGCGCTACGGGCTGTCCGGGCAGGTGCAGTGGGACACCCTGCTGTGGACCGGCCTGCCCGCGGCCGTGGCCGCGCCCCTGGCCGCGCGACTTTCCTTCGACTGGCCGGATCACCTGCTGCGTCGGTTACTGGGTCTGCTCTTGCTGGGGGGCGCGGTGGCCCTGCTCATCCATCCGGGTCGGGGTGCGGGCGTGGCCCTGGAACACCCCCACGCCTGGATGGTGCTCACCGGAGTGTTTGCGGGTTTCATGGCCGGAGTCGTCGGAGTCAGCGGCGGACCCGTCCTCGCGCCGCTGTTCGTGGTCGGACTCGGCATGCCCCAGCAGATGGCGCAAGGCTCCTCATTGAACGCCCGGCTCCCCGCCGTTGTCGCCGGCGCACTGGAAGACATCCGGGAATCGCTCGTCGAGTGGCCCCTGCTACCGTGGATGGCGCTGGGCGACCTGGCCGGCGTCGTTGTGGGTTCGGAGCTCGCGCTGGCCCTGCCGGAAGCCGGCCTGCGCCGGCTGTTTGCGGTACTACTCCTGCTGCTCGCCGCCCGTGAGCTACTCGACCGTGCCCGCTTCGCGCATGGACCGCGACGCCCACACGACAACTACCCCTGACCAACGCGCAGGATGTCCCGTCACGGCCCTCGCACCCTCTGCAATCGTCCGGCAGGGCATGGACCGTCTCCTACCGTCCGGCCACCGGTCCGGGGACCATGCTCCGGCGGATCTGCCGCCAGACCGGCCCACCGGCCAGATGGACGAACACCGGCGCACCGGCGATGAGGTACCAATAGAAGGTGCAGAAGCGCCACAGCAGGATGCTGGCGGCCGCCTGAGCGGAACCCAGATGGGGCAGGAGCAGCATGCTGGCGCCCACTTCCGCGCCGCCGCTGCCGCCCGGCAGGAAAGTGGCATAGCCCGCGGTCAGCGAGAGCATCTGCACCAGAAACGCATGGATCCAGCCCAGCTCCCCACCCACCTCGCGGACCGCGAGATAAAGGATGCTGTAACGCAACAGCCAATGGCCGGTACACGAGGCGTACAGGCCCCATAGGCGCCAGGCGGAGAAACCACCGACCTCGAGCAACCCGCGCCGATATTCCAACAAACGCCGCATCACCCGTTTGCGGCCTCGGGCACCCACCCCCAGCCACCGCAGCAGACGGCCGACGAACAGCAGCAGGCGACGGTAGCGGCGCACCACGGCGAAAACGAGCAGCAGTCCCGACATCAGCAGCACCCCGAGCAGCAACAGCTGCCAGCCGAGATGCAGCTCGGAGGGCACGAGCAGATCATAGAGCAGAAAGACGCCCATGGCCGTGAGGAAAAACACCATGTCAAGCAACTGATCGACCGTGTAAAGCGCCAAACCGTCCACGGCAGCGATCCCCTTGCGACGCAGGAGATAGCTGTAAGTGGGTGGCCCCCCCGCACCCCCCGGTGTGGCACAGATGGCGAACTCGGTCGCCATGACCACGGCCAGGGCCTCGCCCTGCCCGAACTGGCGGGCACCGATCCCTCCCACCAGCAGCCGAACCCGGCCAGCGTTGAGGTTCCAGGCCAGGCCGATCAGCGCCAACATGCCCGCGAGGTGTGTCGCGTGCACTCCGCCCAGCACCTGCAACAAAGTCTCCCCGCCCAACCCGAGGGGAATGCCGACGCCAAGCACCAACCCAAGCGCGACCAGCAGGAGATAGCGGACTTTCAATGGGCGCCCTCCAGCCACGCCCGCTTGGTGGTGGCCCGGCGCGAGGAAACCAACGTCTCGACGGTCTCCAGCCAAAACTCCCGGGAAAGGGGAAAACGCAAATCCACCGGATGAATGCCCAACCGGATCATCGCGACGCGCCGGTGGCGAACCAGGCACCGGCGATTCCACAGCAGGGAGACCACCCTACGCCAGGCGCTGCGCGCACTCCAGACCAGGGAAGGCGCCTGGAGAGGCGAAAAGCCCGGCAGGCGCATCAGCGCCGACGGACCGCTGGTATAACGGAAAGGGTATTCCGCCAGTACGGAACGGGCCTGCTCACCCAGCATCCAGGCGGGAGGAACGAAACCGTGCACCGGCCACCCCAGCCGATGGAACAACTCGAGGCCGCGGTCGAGCCGTTCTCGGACCACGGCGCCCGGCAGCGCGGCGAACTCGCCCTCGTGCGTCATGACCCGCCTCCGGACCCAGGCGCGCGGCGAGCACGGGAGCGGACCGGGATCGTCGTGGTGATAACCGTGGAGCACCAGCTCATCCCCGCGGGCCAGACGACGCTCCAAGAGTGAAAGAAACGCCGGGAACCGGTCCAGGCGCCCCTGCCGATGGTAATCCGGCACCACCAGGAACGTCAGCGGAATCCCGTAACGACGGTCCAGCTCGGCCACGAACCCGGCGCAGGCCGGCCAGGTGGCCGGCGCCACGTCATGCAACACGACCGCGAACGAACCACCTTCAGCCATGCGCCGCCACGCCCGAAAGCTGGATTCCCGTAAGCTCGACGTAATGCCGCAGCAGCCGGGGGAAAATGCGTTCCCAGGAACAACAACGTTCCACGTGGTGCCGCGCCCGCCGCCCCATGCCCTGCCAGCCGTCGGCAAACAGTGCACGGACCGCCTCGGCCAAGGAGGAGGCCGAACGGGGCTGGGCCAAAAGCCCGGTGCCGGGTGCCACGAGTTCCGCCACGGCCCCGGCCTTCACCCCCACCACCGGAATCCCGCTGGCCATGGCTTCCAGCACCACCAGCCCGAAAGTCTCCCGATCGCCGGCATGGACCAACGCATCACTGCTGGCGAGCCAGGCGGCCACGGCCTGCGGATCCAGAAAGCGTTCGCTGCGGGTGACGTTCTCCGGCAAGCGGCGGGGCATATGAGAGCCCACCAGGTGGAGATGGTACCCCTTGCCCAGGATCCGCAGGGTCTCCAGCAGTACCGGCAAGTTTTTCTCCCGGGCACCGCGGCCGGCGAAGACCAGCAGTCGGGTATCCGGTTCGAGTCCCAGCCGTTGCCGGAGGCGGGGATCCCGCTTGCGGGGGTGAAACCGCTCGATATCGACCCCGAGGGGTTGAACATGCACCCGCTCCACTCCCAACCGCCGCAGTTTTTCGGCCATGACCCGAGAGGGCGCCAACACCCGATCGAAACGGCGGTAGAGGTTGGCCACATAGTGGTTCAACAGGCGGTTGCTCCAGTCCCCGGCCCGGGTGCCGGCCAAACGGGGCAGGTCGGAGTGATAGAAACCGACCACGGGCACGCCGAGGCGGCGCCCGGCCTCCAGGGCCGCCCAGGGAAGCAGATAGGGGTCCTCCGCTTCGATGAGGTCCGGCTCGAGCGCCATCAGCGCTTCGACCCAGGGGCCTCGGCGCAGGGGAAAACGGTAGCCGTTGCCGAACGGCAGCGGCGGAGCCGGCAGCCAGCGCCGTTCCCCCTCGCTTCTCCTGCGCGGCCCGGGCACCAGCAGATGGTGACGAACCCCCGCTCGGCCGCGCAGCCACGCGCTCTTGGCATCGAGATAAGTGCGCACGCCGCCACTGGCCGGGGCATAGAACATGGTGGTGTCCACGATATGCATGGGCCGCATTCCTTCGTGGGGTTCGTCACACGGATGGATCAATGGTTCCCGGCAGGGGCGACCAGGCCATGCGGGGCGGTGCAACCCTCGGATACCGCCTCTGGCGCCCGGTCGTGGCCCCCCTCAGCCCGAGCTCGCCCGCCGCCAGAGCCAGCGCAGCGCGGCGACGTCCACGTAGTCGAACCCGTCCAGTTCGCCCCGGATGACCCGCGCCGGGCGGTCCGGCCCGCCCAGGCAGTCCACCACCACCAGGGCGCCGGCGAAATCCTCGCCCCGCGTGTAGTGACTCACCGTCACCACCACTGGAACCCCGGCCGCCCGGGCGGCACGCAGGCCGTTACTCGAGTCCTCGATGGCCATGCACTGTGTGGGGGGAAGTCCCATCCGCCCCAGCACCACGTGATAAACGTCGGGGGCCGGTTTCTTGACGGGCGCCAGATCGGCCGCCGCGATCACTTCGAACCAGCCGGGAGCGCCCGGTCCCAGATTGGCCTCCAGCAGGGCCTCCACGTTGCCCGCCGTGGTCGTGGTCGCGACGGCCAGCCGCAGGCCCTCCGCGCGCGCCTCCCGCAGCAGCCGCTCCACACCCGTGCGCAGCGGGATGCGCCCCTGCCGCAGCATCTCCTGGAAGATCTCGGTCTTGCGGGCGTGAAGCCGAGCGGCCAGCCGGTCCGGATCGTCCGCGGGCCGTCGCTGCGGCGGCAGCGAGGCCAGGTACTGCAGAATTCGCTCGCGCCCCCCGGTCACCGCCAATAGCCGCCCGTAGGTCGCCTCGTCCCATTCCCAATCCAGACCGGCCTCCTCGAAGGCCCGATTGAACGCCACGCGATGGCCGTCGTGTTCGGTTTCGGCCAGCGTGCCGTCCACGTCGAAGATCAGGGCCCGCAGTCCGGATGCCTCCATCGACCCACCCTCCACCGAGATTGCCGCGCCTGACCCGGCACGGTCGCTTCACCCGTCGCGCCGGCGCTTGCGCCTGGGAAACGAATCTGCTACTAAAGGCCGCTTCCCAAGGCCCGGGGTTCACCGTACGGCCCCAGACACGATCGACCGGAATTCTCGTCGGAGACCGTTTTCATGGCAAACAACGACACCGGAGCGGCCACCAAGGCGCCAACGAACTTTCTCCCCGTGGGCGGGGTGGAACCCTACCAGCCCAAGGAAGGCGAGCCTTACATGAGCGACGAAATGAAGGAGCATTTCCGCAAGGTCTTGCTCGCCTGGAAGGAGGAGTTGATGGAAGAGGTGGATCGCACGGTCGATCACATGAAGACCGAGGCGGCCAATTTCGCCGATCCCGCGGACCGGGCCACCATGGAGGAGGAGTTCAGCCTGGAACTGCGGGCCCGGGATCGCGAACGCAAGCTCATCCGCAAGATCGACGAGGCCTTGGCCCGGCTCGACGCCGACGAGTACGGCTACTGCGAGGCCTGCGGCGTGGAGATCGGGCTGCGCCGCCTGGAGGCCCGTCCCACGGCGACCCTGTGCATCGACTGCAAGACCCTGGAGGAGATGAAGGAGCGCTGAGGCGCCCGGCGCTCCGCCCACGGGGTGACCCGGTGTACGTCGGCCGTTACGCCCCCTCCCCCACCGGCCCCCTGCATTTCGGCTCCCTGGTGGCCGCCGTCGGCAGTTATCTGGAGGCACGCCGCCAGGGCGGGCGCTGGCTGCTACGCATCGAGGACATCGACCCGCCGCGCGAGAGGCCCGGCGCACGCGATCACATCCTGAGGGCCCTGGAGGTCTTCGGCTTCCAGTGGGACGGCCCCGTGGTCTTCCAGAGTCGGCGGACCGGGCACTACGAGGCCGCCATCCAGGACCTGCTGGAGCAGGGCCTGGCCTATCCCTGCGGCTGCAGCCGGGCGTGGCTGCGGGCCCGCGGTCACGGGAGCGTCTATCCAGGCATCTGCCGCCGCGGCACCGCGCCGCATCCCGAGGGCCACGCCATCCGCGTGCGGACCCACGACGAGCCCATCGGGTTCCACGACCGGCGCTGGGGCCCGTTCGCCCAGCGGCTGGAGCGCGAGGTGGGCGACTTCGTCATCCGTCGCCGCGACGGATTCCATGCCTATCAGCTCGCCGTGGTGGTGGACGACGCCGCCCAGGGGGTGACCGAGGTGGTGCGCGGCGAGGACCTGTTGGCCTCCACGCCCCGCCAGATCCACTTACAGCGATTGCTCGGCCTGACCACGCCGAGCTATCTGCACCTGCCGCTGGTGCGGGATGCCGAGGGCCACAAACTGAGCAAGCAGACCGGGGCCGCGCCCCTGGATCTGGAACGCCCCGCCCGCACCCTCTGGGATGCGCTCGCCTTCCTGGGCCACCGTCCCCCCCACGCCCTGCGGGAGGCGCCGGTCCGGGAACTCTGGACCTGGGCCCTCGCCCACTGGGATCCCACACGGATCCCCCCGCCGCGGTGCGCGGTCAGTCCGTCGGCGATTCCGGTTCCAACCGCAGACACACGGAGTTGATGCAGTAGCGCATCCCCGTGGGTGGCGGGCCGTCTTCGAAGACGTGGCCCAGATGCGCGTCGCAGCGCGCGCAGGTCACTTCCACTCGGCGCATCCCATGGCTGGTGTCCTCCTGATAGGCCAAGGCGTCCTCGCGCAGCGGGCGGGTGAAACTGGGCCAGCCGCTGCCCGAGTCGAACTTGTCCCGGGAAGAAAACAGCGCCGCCCCGCAACACACACAGTGGTACGTGCCCGGGTCGTGGCAGTCCCAATAGGCGCCCGTGAATGCCGGTTCGGTGCCTTTCTGGCGACAGACCCGGTATTGTTCCGGCGTCAACCGTGCTTTCCACTCCGCTTCGGTCCGCTTCACACGTTCCACCATCGGCTCCTCCTCCCATGGTTCTGGTCGCTTCGAGTTTCCGCCCGGCGCCCTGGCTGCGCAACCCCCACCTCCAGACGCTGTGGCCGGTGTGGTTCCACCGGCGTCGCATGCCGTATCGGCGGGAGCGCCTGGAGCTGCCCGACGGTGATTTTCTGGACCTGGACTGGGGGCCGGAGCGCGCCGGCCCCCTGGTGGTGGTGTTCCACGGCCTGGAGGGCTCCAGCCATTCCCACTATGCCGTACACCTGATGGCGGCCCTGGCGCGCGCGGGGCTGCAGGGTGTGGTGATGCACTTTCGCGGTTGCAGCGGCGTACCCAACCGTCTTCCCCGCCGGTACACCGCCGGGGAGACCGGCGACCCCGCCCACGTCCTCGACACGCTCGCACGGCGCTTTCCGGGGCGGCCGTTGTACGCCGTGGGCTTTTCGTTGGGCGGCAATGTGCTGCTGCGCCTGCTCGGCGAGCAACGATACCCGGTCGCCCTGGCCGGGGCGGCCGCCGTCTCGGTGCCCTTCGACCTGGGGCGGTGCTCGCGGCGCCTGCAGACCGGTTTCTCCCGCATCTACGACCGTTATCTGGTGGGCAAACTGCGCCGGGCCTTGCTCGCGCGCGTGGACGAGCCGGGCTTTCCCATCGGCCGGGAGACGCTCTCGGCGTGCCGCGATCTCAGAACGTTCGACGACCGGGTCACCGCCCCCTTGCACGGATACCGGGACGCGGATCACTACTACCGCTCGGCCAGCTCGCGCCCCGTGCTCGGCCGGATCCGCCTGCCCACCCTGATCGTGCATGCGCGGGACGATCCGTTCATGTTTCCCGATGTGATCCCCACGCCCCGGGAACTCGCCCCTGCGGTGCGTCTCGAACTGTCCGCCCAGGGCGGACACGTGGGCTTCGTCGAAGGCGCGGGCCGCCGATGGCTGGAACCCCGCCTGCTGCGCTGGCTGCAGGAAGCGGCTATTTGATCGGCATGGGCTCTCGAATGGCCGGCTCCACGCGACCGTTCATGAGCACCGCGAAATAGCGCACCGGGGGACCCGTGCGGCTCTCCACCCGGGCGCGCACGAGGTAGTACCAGCGTCCGGCGCGGTGCGGGATGGGCTTGAGCTCGATCTCCTCCACCCGGATCGCGTCCACCCGCGGGTCCGACTCGGCCCAGCGTTCGAGCGCATCGACCACCCCCCCGATCTCCAGCGGGGGCGCCCCCCGACCGGGATCCCAGCTCGGAGCGGCATCGATGTCCTGCTCGTTGCCGTAGACCACCAACCTGGCGTCGTCCATCTGTTCGACGATCTCCAGGGGCCATGGCCCCGCCACGGCAATGGCCACCCGGGCCGTGAACAGGAACAGGAGCGAAAGGGGCAGCGGGTGGCGCATGGACTCGATCTCCCGAACGGTGATGCTGGCTGGAATCCGCAGTATAACAGCCCATCATCATATACTGATCATCAATGACTTGCACCCGCCCCATGCGGTGGCCACACTGTGCGTATGGCCCATGCATCCGCGACCGAGCCCGCCGTGTTGGACCCCGAGGCCGGGGCGGTCGGTGTGGCGTTGGGCAGTGGCTCGGCCCGGGGGCTCGCCCACATCGGCGTGGTCCGGGCCTTGCAAGAGCGGGGCTTCCGCATCGGGTGGGTCGCGGGCACGAGCATCGGCGCCCTGGTGGGGGCGGTGCTGGCCGCCGGCCGCCTGGATCAGCTGGAATCGAGCTATCTCGGTTTCGATTGGAAGGACGTGGCGGCCTTGCTGGACGTGGTCTTTCCGCGCTCCGGGCTCATCGACGGACGCAAGGTGGCCGAGTTCGTGCGCGCCCATCTGCACACCGATCTCATCGAGCACCTGGGCCTGCCGTTTGCCGCCGTGGCCACCGATGTCTACACGGCCGAGGAGGTGGTCATCGCCCACGGCGACGTAATCGATGCCGTGCGCGCGAGCATCGCGGTGCCTGGAATCTTCACCCCGGTGCGCCGGTCCGGCCGGCTCCTGGTCGATGGCGGACTGGTGAACCCCGTTCCGGTGAGCGTGGTGCGCGCCATGGGGGCGACCCGTGTCATCGCGGTGGATTTGAACGAGCACGTGGTGCAGACGCGCCTGGGCAAGGCCCGCCGCCCACGGCCCGCGCAAGACCGGTCCGGAGACTTCCTCGGGCGGCTGCTCCAGGCCCTGGGCGGGGAACAGGCCGAGGCCCTGCGTCAGTTTCGCCGCTGGACCGAGCAGAACGACACGCCCGGCATCTTCGAGCTGCTGCTGTCGGCCTACAACATCATGGAGGCACAGATCACGCGCATGCGCCTGCAGGCCTCCCCGCCGGATCTGGTGATCCGTCCCCGGGTGGCCGAGTTTCGGTTCCTCGACTACCACCGCGCCGCGGAGATCATCGACCGGGGCTATGCCGCGGCACGCCAGGCCCTGCGGGCACACGCCGTGATGTGAGGTCTTCCGTGCGGATTCCACCCATCACGGTGATCCTCGGCGTGGCCGGGGTGGCGCCCGACGAACGCCCCCTGGCCCGCAAGGTGGGCAAATGGTTCGAGGCGCCCATGCTGGTCCTGGCCGCCTGGCTGGCGGTGGACTGGTACCTGGACGTCAAGCGGATCTACCCCCCGGGGGTGGCGCAGCTCACCAACTTCGCCGTCTGGGGTTTCTTCCTGGCCGAGACCCTGACGCTCACGGCCCTGGTGGAACGCAAGGGCCGCTACCTGCTGACCAACTGGCTCAACCTGGTGATCATCGTCGCCAGCGCCTCGGTCATCTGGGGCGAGGCGTCCTATGCCGGCATCCTGCGTTCCCTGCGCCTCGTGGTGATCTTTCCCCTGCTCATCGGCATCTCGCCTACCCTGCGCAAGCTGCTCGCCCGCAACCACTTCGGTCTCACGTTGCTGGTGGCCTTCTTCGTGGTGGCCCTGGCCGGCTTGTTCATGGCCGGGCTCGACCCGGGCATCGAATCGGTATGGGACGGACTCTGGTGGGCCTGGGTGACCGTGAGCACCGTGGGCTACGGCGACGTGGTCCCGAGCTCGCCCGCGGGACGGATCTTCGGCAGCGTGCTCATCCTTTTGGGCGTGGGGCTGTTCTCGCTGGTCACGGCCAACATCTCGGCCTACTTCGTCTCTCAGGAGGAGGAGAAGGTCAAGGAGGAGGAGGCCCGGCTGCGTCAGGAACAGCAGGCCACCCGGGAACAGATGGAATACCTGGAGCGCCGGCTACGCCGAGTGGAGACCCTGCTGGCCTCCATCGACCGACGCCTGGGCGAAAAGCCGCGCAGACCGAGACGCGCGGAACGTTCCGGCGGGCGGTTTCCGCCCCGCGGGCGCGACGCTTGATTCCATGCCCGGCGTCACCCGCCACCGCAGGATGGCGGCCGTGTTGCGGCTGGTGGGGGTGTTCTGCATCGTGTTCAGTCTGTCGATGCTGCCCCCCCTGGCGGTGTCCCTGTGGTACGGGGACGGCGAGGTACGGCACTTCCTCCTCTCGCTCGGGATCATCTTCCTGACGGGCGTCACGCTCTGGGCGCCGGGGCGGCTGGCCCCGCCCGAACTACGGCGCCGCGACGGGTTTCTGGTGGTGGCCCTGTTCTGGACGGTATTGAGCGCCCTGGGGGCGCTGCCCTTCATCCTGGGGCCACACGTGGATTTCGTCGATGCCTTGTTCGAGGCCGCCTCGGGTTTCACCACCACGGGGGCCACGGTGCTCACCGGCCTCGACACCCTGCCCCGCTCGGTGCTCTTCTATCGGCAGGAGCTCCAGTGGTTCGGCGGCATGGGACTCATCGTGCTGGCGGTGGCGGTGCTGCCCGCGCTGGGGGTGGGCGGCATGCAGCTCTACCGCGCCGAAGTCCCCGGCCCCATGAAGGAGGACAAACTCACCCCACGCCTGCGCCAGACCGCCCAGGCCCTGTGGCTGATCTACCTGGGACTGACCGCCGCCTGCGCTCTGGGCTTCTGGTTCGCCGGCATGTCGGTGTTCGACGCCGTGGCCCACAGCATGGCCACCCTGTCCACCGGCGGCTTCTCCACCCACGACGCGAGCATCGGCTACTTCCACAGCCCGGCGGTCGAAGCGGTGGCCATCGTCTTCATGCTGGCCGGCGGCATCAATTTCGCCGTCCACTTCCTGGCCCTGCACCGGCGCAGCCTGCATCCCTATTGGCAGGATGTGGAGGTGCGCGCCTTTCTGCTCTTCGTGGCGGCGGCGATCGGCGTGTGCACCCTGGCCCTGAAAGCTTACGGATTCTACGACTTCGGAGCGGCCCTGCGCTACGCCGCTTTCGAAGCGGTCTCGGTGATCACCAGCACGGGATTCGGCACAGCGGATTTCTCCGCCTGGCCGGCGTTCCTCCCGGTGCTCCTGATCTTCGTCAGCTTCGTGGGGGGCTGTGGCGGATCCACCGCCGGAGGCATGAAGGTGATGCGTGTGCTGGTGCTGGTCTACGAAGGCCTGCGCGAGGTCCGGCGCCTGGTCCATCCCCGCGCGCACATGGCCCTGCGCCTCGGTCATCGCGTGGTCGATCAGCGCGTGGCTCAGAACATCTGGGGGTTTTTCGCCGTCTACATCGCCACCTTCGCCGCACTCATGCTGGCGATGATGCTCACCGGGCTCGATCAGGCCACCGCGTTTTCCGCCGTGGCCACCTGCATGAACAATCTGGGACCGGGGCTGGGCGAGGTGGCCTACGACTTCGCGGGGGTGCCGGACGCCGCCAAGGCGATCGCGGTGTTCGCCATGCTGGCCGGCCGGCTGGAGGTCTTCACGCTGCTCGTGCTGCTCACACCGGAATACTGGAAAGAGTAGCCGGGGCCCCTGCCGCATCGCATCCGGCGCCGCGGGGCCTGGAAGGAACGCATCGATGCACTCCAACGGGGGCGGCCCCAACCCCACAGATCATGTGTTAGAATATTGCGCTTTTCTGAATTGTCTCCCGTCCGCGGGCACCTGCACCGCGGGCAGGCGGGGGTGTGTCCGCCGGACGCCGTCCCCGCCGCGGCCGAAGAGGAGTCCCCATGCCAGAAACACACCGTCTCGCCCGTTTCCTGCCGTTTCTCACCTGGCTGCCCCTGCTCAACCGCAACACCCTGCGCGACGATTTCCTCGCCGGGCTCACGGGGGCCATCGTGGTCCTGCCCCAGGGGGTGGCCTTCGCCACCATCGCCGGCATGCCACCGGAATACGGTCTCTACGCGGGGATGGTGCCGGCCATCGTGGCGGCCTTGTTCGGTTCGTCCTGGCATCTGGTCTCGGGGCCCACCACGGCGGCCTCGGTGGTGCTGTTCTCGGCCTTGAGCGCACTGGCCGAACCCGGCAGCATGGATTACGTGAAACTCGCGCTCACCCTGACCTTCATGGTGGGCGTGATCGAGCTGGTGCTGGGCCTGGCGCGCATGGGGGCACTGGTCAACTTCATCTCGCACTCGGTGATCGTCGGCTTCACGGCGGGTGCGGCCATCATCATCGCCAGTAAACAGCTCAAGCATTTCTTCGGTGTGGAGATCCCCCGGGGGGGACACCTGCACGAGATCCTGATCCATTTCGGCCATCAGGTGGACGCCATCAACCCCTACGTCACGGCGGTCAGCGTGTTCACGCTGGCGAGCGGGATCCTGGTCAAGCGGTTCCTGCCGCGCTGGCCCTATATGATCGTGGCCATGGTGGGCGGGTCGGTGTTCGCTTGGTTGCTCGGGCTCTGGTTCGGCGGGGAAGGCGGCGAAGCCGCCCTGGGGATCCGCACCGTGGGCGCCCTGCCGCAGAGCCTGCCCCCGTTGTCGCACCCCGAATTCGACATGGACGCCATCCGGCACCTGGCCCCCTCGGTGGTCGCGGTGACCCTGTTCGCCCTGACCGAGGCAGTGTCCATCGCCCGTTCCATCGGGATCCGTACCGGCCAGCGCGTGGATGGCAACCAGGAGTTCATCGGCCAGGGCCTGTCCAACATCGCCGGCAGCTTCTTCTCCGGCTACGTGGCCACCGGCTCGTTCAACCGCAGCGCGCTGAACTTCCAGGCCGGCGCCAAGACGCCGCTGGCGGCGGTGTTCGCCGGCTCCCTGCTGATGTTCATCGTCTTGCTGGTGGCCCCTTGGGCGGCCTGGCTGCCCAACGCGGCCATGGCCGGCATCCTGTTCATGGTGGCCTGGGGGCTCATCGACTTCAAGGAGATCGGCCATATCATCAAGGCCGACCGGCAGGAGACCGCCGTGCTTGCGGTGACCTTCTTCAGCGCGCTGTTCCTGGAGCTGGAGCTGGCGATTTTCCTCGGCGTGATGCTGTCGCTGATCCTATACCTGATGCGCGTCTCGCGCCCCAAGATCCGGGTCCGCGTCCCCGATCCACGCCTGCACAAACGCGCCTTCTCCAGCGCCGAGGACCTTCCCGAATGTCCGCAGCTCAAGTTCCTGCGCATCGACGGTTCTCTGTTCTTCGGCTCGGTCTCCCATGTGGAGGAGATGTTCGCCCGGGTGCGTGAACAATGCCCCGACCAGAAACATCTCGCACTGATCTGCAGCGGCATCAACTTCGCCGATCTCGCCGGGGTGGAGG